>Ga0247840_10000855_pt1 | contig 61761 bp, 87 predicted proteins | sample LaCruzMarch2015__FD_192404 | JGI IMG/M metagenome (GOLD analysis project Ga0247840, IMG submission 192404) | Freshwater microbial communities from meromictic Lake La Cruz, Castile-La Mancha, Spain - LaCruzMarch2015_17m | ecosystem: Environmental > Aquatic > Freshwater > Lake | place: Spain... | reverse complement strand
ATTTTTTCGATACATATACAGGTGGTTATTATAATCAGATGGATAAATCCTTAGAGTATTATCACACTTTTATAAATTTATTTTGGAGAATTTTCAATAGATCATTTAAGAGTAGTGATGATAAGAGTGGTGATGAAAAGAAAAGTAATAAGCCTTGGTATATAAATTCAATATCCGGTTTGGATAAAATAACGGCAAAAATACCAAAATATACAGAAGATAAATTAACTATAACTCTATCTGAAGATGTAACAATGATGATGGGTTATATGGTAGATGCATATAATAATTTTATTTATAATTTTAGAGATCAAAGATATAATTTACCGGATAATTTATTGAGATTTAAAATGATGATAAGATTTACCGATTTGAGAACAATGAAATTGGTAAATCATTTTGAAACACCAGATTATGCCTATGATAAAGCAACTCAAATTTATAGTTTATATGATTGTAATTTTGATTTTTTCAATTCTAAAAATTTTACAGATGAGGTTACAGTTGGTGGTTATGGTGTTACAGCAAATAATACACCTGCAACATTAAAATTTGATATTATTTATAAATCAATACAAAAGGAAATAAGAACACCATTACTTAGAGATTCAAGAAATAGAATTATAAATAATAAAGAATGGGAGGATCCTTGGACCGTTTCACTCACTACAAATTTTAGAAATATTTTAAGTAGATCAAAAGAAAGAGAGATGGAATTAAAGGATATTTTGAAAAACGCTTTTGGTGCTGTCAATTTGGTTAATAATATGTTACAAAATTTTATACCAAAATTTAAACCACCAATTCCAATACTTCCTCCGGATATTTTAGGTTCGACATATGATAATATCGGTTATGTGAATCATGATATAGAACAAGAATATGAAGAAATAGATCCATTAAAATCTAGAAAAGATTTAATTCGAAAATTTATAAGATTAATGGATAAACCACCGGCTAAAAGAATAAAAACGGTTCCGCCTAATTTGGGATTTAAATATGTAAGTCCAAGAAAAGAAAATCCTAAACCATTGGGTGATGTTTATAAAAAGGTAATACCACCTAGAGAAAGACCAAAACTTGGTTACAATTATCATAATGACGGTACACCAACTCACGGTGATTTGGGATTTATTTCATTATTTTTAAAACCACCACTTAATAATCCATTGGGTAATCTTTTTCAAAATATAACATTACCACCAATTGATGACTTGGGATATGATTATGAAAATAATGGTACACCAACTCACGGTGATTTGGGATATGATTATGAAAATGACGGAACACCCACTCATGGTGATTTGGGAAATGATTTTATAAATACTGGTGTTAGACCACCGATGCCAAATATTTCATTATTTGGTAAGAAAATTATAGAACCATCAAATTTGGGTTATGTTTTTACAAATCTTTATGAATTGAGAAGTGTTAGTTTGGGTATTGATTATGATAATACCGCGGAAAGAAATATGGTACCTTTGAATACATTATATAATAATTTTGTTGAAAAAGAACAAGTTGAACTTGGAACCGATTTTGTTAACATAGAATCAACTCATACGAATCCAAATTTGGGAACTGATTATATTAATGTTTCTGATAAACAAACTGTTGAATTAAATACATTATATCAACCAGTTGAAAAACAACCAACTACTGATATGGGACAAGTTTTTACAGGAATCCAGAAACCAGAAGTAACAGATATGGGACAAGTTTTTACAGGAACACAAAAACCAAATACTGAAGATATGGGAATAGTGTTTACAGAAACACAAAAACCGAATACTGAAGATATGGGAAATGTATTTGTTGGAACCGAAAAACAGAATATTGAAGATATGGGAACTGTATTTACTGGAAAAGATAAACCGGAAATGAATGATATGGGTAAAGTCTTTAATGGAACAGAGAAACCAGAAACTACTGACATGGGTAAAGTTTTCACTGGAACAGAGAAACCAGAAGTAAAAGATATGGGAGAAGTTTTCACTGGAACAAAGAAACCAGAAGTAACAGATATGGGTCAAGTTTTCACTGGAACACAAAAACCAAATACAGAAAACATGGGTGAAGTTTATGTTGGAACACAAAAACCGGAAATGAATGATATGGGTCAAGTTTATATTGGAAAGGATAAACCTGAAACAAATGATATGGGAACGGTATTTACCGGAACACAAAAACCGGAAACTAGAGATATGGGTGAAGTATTTACCGGAACAAATAAACCAGAAACAATGGATATGGGTGAAGTTTATACAGGAAAACAAAAAGACAGAATGGAAGATATGGGTCAAATTTATAATGTTCCACAAAAACCTGAAATGAATAATATGGGTGAAGTTTATAGAAACAAAGATAAAGATGAAACAAATTTAGATTTGGGTAATGTGTTTAGTAGTAAGGATAAAGATGTAAATCAAGATTTGGGACAAGTTTTTGTTACGGATAGAAAAAATACGGAACAAGAAGATATGGGTAAAGTTTTCAATAATAAAGAAATGGAATCCAGTGATAATGATTTAGGTCAGGTTTTTATAAATAAAAAAGAGAAAGAAATTGATTTAGATTTGGGAAATGTTTTTTCTAATACTAAATTTTTATTTCCAAACGATGAAGAGTTAGGAAAAACATATGAAAATAATATAGCTGAAGAATGAAATTTTTAGATAATAAAATATTTTTTGGAATTGTTGAAGATAACAAGGATCCAAATAAAAGAGGTCGTATAAAAGTTAGAGTTCAAAGTGTATTTGATGATATTCCTCTTGAAGATATACCATATGCTTCACCAACAGGTTCGGTTGATGGTAAATCTTTCAATGTACCCGCGGTGGGAAAAGTTGTATCTGTAGCTTTTGCTTGGGGTGATCAATATCAACCATATTATATTGCAAGTGTATATTTTAATGTTAATTTGGAGAAGAAATTGAAAGAATTAAGTGATGATGAATATGCTGGTTTCACCGCTCTTACATTTGATAATAATTGTCAAGTATTTGTTGATGATAAAGCAATAACACTCGATTATTTATTCAACAAAATAACGATAAATGATAAGAATATAAATCTAGAATTAAAAGACAATAAAGGGAAAGTAACATTGGGAACGGTAGATGCAAATCAACCAGCTTTATTAACAACCCATTGGTTAAATTGGTTTGATAAATTTGTAAACGCTCTTATAAAACCAAGTTCTTTAGTGGGTAATTTATCAAGTCCAGTTCTTAAACCAGAAATAGACGCTCTTTTAACTGAATATCAAGCTATTAAAGATAATTTTAAATCCAAAAACGTTTTCATTGTTGATAATAAAAAAGTAAAGAAATTGAAATAAATATGGCAACAAGACAAAATGATCCTATGACAGATGATAATGTCGATATGAACAAAGAAAATTATAAAGAAAGTGATTATACCGGAAAAGAAGCTAAGGAATCTGTAAAAACTGAAACAAACAAACAGACAGAGAAAGCAGTTGCTGCCACACCATCAACTAATACTTTAGAAAAGACTGGTGCACCAGATCCAGAAAACCCGGGAGTAATGGCTCAAAATTTGGATAACGCACTGGGTGATTCAACAAAAAAAGATGAAAAAAATAAACTTGAATATATTCAGAAAAACAATCCTGAATATTTTGAAGAAATAGGAATGGATCCTGATGATGCTTTTACATCTTTATCTGGTGTCACTAGTGATTATGAAGAAGTGGAAGAAGATACAACTATTGTGGATTATGGTGGATATTCTTATAGTGATACAAATCAAAATGCATCGGACTCATTTAGACCAACAGTTATATTGAAATTTGATGGTGATTTTTGTCATCCAATGGGTAAAAATGGTTGTAGGATAACAAGTCCTTTTGGTTTTAGAATTTTAGGTAATCCCGGTCCTTGGGAATTTCATGGTGGTGTTGATTATGATGGTGAAATAGGTGATCCTGTATATGCTATTAGTGGTGGAAAAATTACTAAAGCTGAATTTGGATATAATGGTTACGGTAATCATATTCATTTAGAAATTACAATTAAAGGTGGAAAATTTGAATGCGTTTATGGGCATTTGAGTAAAATTCTTGTTAAACAAGGTGATGATGTTGTGAAAGGACAACAAATTGGTGAAGTTGGTAATACCGGAAAATCAACTGGTCCACATTTACATTTTGAAATACGAGATAAATCTATGAGACCTATAACAATCCCAACTACAAGTTTTTCCGCTGGTTATAAAGATAGAAAACCATTACCCGGTGATGCTGGAATGACAACTAATGCTTTTTATGGTGTTGAAAAAGTAAATGGTAGTGATGATTTGATAATTCCAAAAACAAAATATTTTCTGGATCCAGCAAGACTTGGAATAAATAGTGCCTAATTTTTAAACCTTTATCTTATTTTTCGGTATAAAATATAAATTAAAAAGTAATTATGCCGAAGTTTATAAATGATCTATTTTGGGAATATTATCGTCCTAAAACATTGAACCAGATGGTTCTCTTACCAAGAGTTAAAAGTTTAATTGGAAATGGATTCAATATGAATTTCTTGTTACATGGAAATAGTGGAACAGGAAAATCAACAGTTACAAGAATTCTTTTAAAGGATAAATCTTTTAAGAGAATAAATGCATCTCTTTATGGTAAGGTTGATATTTTAAGAGATGAATTAGATGAATTCTGTACCACAATGAGATCACCATTAATTAAATCTGAAGATAAAAGAAAATATGTTTATCTTGAAGAATTTGAAAATTCAACACCGGAATTTAAAGAAGGGTTTAAAGCTTTTGTAGAAGATTTCGATAAACATGTTAGATTCATTATAACGATGAATGATTTATCATGTGTTAATAATGATGCTTTATTATCCAGATTCACTATATTAAAATTTGATCCAATTGATGATGAAGAAAGAAAATTCTTACACGATGGTTATTTCAAATATTTATCAGCGGTCGTCAAACACGCGGAAATGCAAGTATCTGATGATACAATTAATAAATTAATAACAACATATTTCCCAGATTTAAGAAGAGCTGTTCAAGGGATTCAAGAAATTTATATTTCCGGTCAAGAAAATATAATCATACAGGAATCATTTACAGATATTTATAACTTCATAATGAATGGGAAAACTACATTAGATAATATTTATGAATTTGTGGTTGATAATTATACCAATAGACCCAAAGAATTGATGGTTATTTTGGGGAGACCTTTCTATAAGTATATGATTGACAATAATTTGGATATAATACAAAGTAAGGGGTTTAAATTGATTGGTGTATCAAAACAATATAACGCGGAATATGATTTTACGGTAGATCCTGTTTTACATTTGGTTTCTTATATTTCAGATTTGAAAAAAATAATTAGTGAATGATGGTATCAGAAGATGAATATAAAAATGCTTTAAAAATAATCAAACAATACGAAAAAGAACAATCGGAAAAATGGTCATGTGATAAATGTGTGAAACAATTTATGAATCCTTTCGATCAATATTTTTGTGAGGATAATTTCAATATGAGAAAAAAAAATTGTGGTGGTCAAAATTTCGTATTGTATAAAAAACAAAAACCCAGATAAATCTGGGTTTTGTCATTGGCAACTTTAAGTGTTTAATCTAAACAGGAGTTCATCGGAGTAAGTTACCTTTTTTATATCTAAATACATATAATGAATCATTTTTTACATTCATTATATTCAAATACATATATTTTATTTCTTTTCAGCTTCGAGTTTATCTGAAAAATCATCAATATAGTTTACATATTCAAGAAATTTTTCTTCTCTTTTTAAGGAATTCTTTCTTTCGTTCGGTAAATCAATTTCTATATGACAACGAACTTTTGCTGGGTTGGCGTCAAGAATAAAAATATCTGATGAAAGAAAAACAGCTTCCCTGACATCGTGTGTTACTAACAAAATTGTTGGATCCAATCCATTATTATCTTGAAATATTTTACGAAGAAATAACTGCATAGAACGACGAGTTACGGTATCCAAAGCACCAAATGGTTCATCCATTAACAAAAAATTTGGATTGGCAACCAAATTACGTGCTATGGCAACTCTTTGTAACTGACCACCTGAAAGGATAGGGTATTTAGCCCACTTCGATTCATGACCTTCTAAACCAACAATTTTAATCATTTCCATAGCTTGTTCACGTGCTTGTTTTAACGGAACTTTATTGAGAATCAATGGAAGAGCTACATTATCTAAAACAGTTTTCCAAGGAAAAGATGAATATTGTTGAAAAACCATAGGAATATGATTATCACTTTTTAATTTTGAACCGTGAAGATAAATATCACCCGATGTCGGTTTTTGTAATCCACAAATATAACGTAAAATCGTTGATTTTCCACAACCAGATTTCCCAAGTAATGTTACGAATTGTCCCCTACCTTTGATATCTTTAATACTTAAATTTAGATTTTCAAAGACAACATTTTTCCCTTTAATCGGTTTCGGTTGAGATGGATTAATAAACATTGAACTCTTTTTTTGTGTTCCGTTTCCGGGACTGTCTGTTTTCCCGGGTACGGTTTGTAGAATTACATCATATTCTTGTTTTACATTAACAATATCAACGATGTTTACTTTCTCGTAATTTTGATTCGGACTATTTAATTCAATAACACTAGAATCTTTGAATGTATTGATAAAAATATCTTGTTTTGGTTCTGGTTTATCACCATTCGGAACAATTCTTTTTGGTTCATTGTGTTCGATTTCCGGTTTTGATTTGTTTTCAACCTTTAATTCGTCAAACTTATTTTCAATTTTTGGTTCTTCAACTTGTTCGACAATAGGTTCAACAACAGGTTCAACAACAGGTTCAACAACGGGTTCCGGTTTAATTTTTTTAGTAAATATATTTGACATTTTTATACGTGTTTAAATTTGAAACTAACCTTATCAATCCACTTGAAACATTTATCAGATAAATATCCAATAAATATAATTTCCAATAAAATAGCGTATAACATATCACTTCTTGAAGCTTTTGATATTGGATAAGTCATACCACCCAATCCACCTTGATTGTTAATCATTTCAGCAACTACAACATATGTCCAAGATATTGCTACTAAAACCCTTATATCATCGGATACTCTGGAAATGACAGATGGTAGATAAAGATGTCTTATTTGTTGCCATCTGTTTGCACCTAATGTTAAAATTGTTTGTTTATGTATTTTGTCTATTTCATCAATTCTTTGCACAATAACAGGAATCAAATATACCGCGATACCAAATGCCAGAAAGTGAACTTTAACACCATAGTAAATACCAAATAATGAGATAAAAATACCGGTAGCGGCGGGTAATGGTAAAAATCGAACTGAATCAATTTGTTTACTCATTAAAGATCTAAATATTGGAAATAAACCAATAAGAAAACCAAGAGGAATAGCTATAAGAATAGCTTCAGCATATCCAAGTAAGTTGATTGACAACGAATAAAAAGTATTATTTATCAAATTATAAGTGGGGTCTTTGATCATTTCCCCGTATGACATAATAACACTTATTGGGTTAGGAAGAATACGACTATTAATCCACCCCATTGTTGAAGTCAACCACCAAAAGAATATGAGAAGAATCCAACCTATTACTTGTGTTATGGTCGCGGTTTTATTGTCAACCTGACCATCCATTTTAAATAATTCTTTTATTTGTAAGTTCATTGGGTTTGGTTTATACGATTAGAAAATATTAATGGAGTTCCTACCACGATTGGTAGGAACTCCCATCACAAATTACCTATTGATAAGTTGGAATTCAGTACGACGATTCTTCGATTTCATTTCTTCTGTACTTTCCGATTCACAACCAACTACGGGTTTCTTTGAACCGTTACCAACAACAGCTACAATATAAGATGGATTAATACCTCTTTTAATCATATAGTCTGCGACTGACTGTGCCCTTTTCTGTGAAAGGGTGATATTTTTCTGGAAATTACCAGTCTTATCAGTATTACCTTCCAAACGGAATTTTGAACCACCGGCTACACCCTTAGCAATTGGGATGATTTCTCTGTCAATTTTTGACATAGCTTCATCATCGAGTGTATAAGATCCAACGGAGAATACAATTGAAACTGGTTTTACTGCTGATGCATCTGCAGTTTTTACTTCTTCGGATACATTCGTGAATACGACTTCACCTTCAGCTGAATGAATTCCACCACTCAAAGTTGTGATACCTTGAATAAGACTTGGATCTGATACCTGACGCCAAGGAAGTGGGTTTTTAGCTAAACCGACTTCTGTATATGACCTCGTCATTTTGGTATAAAGTTCATCACCATCCACACCATTAAAACTTGAGTTAAGACCGAAGAAGTTTACGTTATCACCATAAGTAGCGTACCTTACCTTATACATACCATCTGCTACAACGAATTTTGGTGCGTTGAAAGCTTTGGAAAAAGTGGTAGCGATACTATCATACATTGGAGGAATACTATTCGGTTTACCATCTGCCATTTTAGCAATTTCATCGGTAAAAGTATTTGGATCAATCTTCTTACAAAGTTCGTTTGTTTCTGCATTGATTGTTAACCAAGCGATAGCCAGTTTTTCAAAGGATTTCTTTTTCTTATCGAAAATAGCCTTTGTGGTAACGATACCGTCCATGATAATGTTACGAGCGTATTTGGTTGAAAATACTTCATGTGAACCAGCGATAGCTGCGTAACAATCACCATCGTCAGGACTCCAAACAACAGCTACAGGTACTTCACCACTCTTAAACATTTTAGCGGATTCAATACCATCGGAAACCTTTACAAGTTCCACATCATTCTGTGTAAGACCGGCAGTTTCAAGTACCCTTAAAAGAAGAGTATGTGATGCTGTACCAACGGCGACAGCAATTTTCTGTCCCTTCAAATCCGCTACACTTTTAATAGTACGGACACCTACGATAACATCGGCTCCACGACTATCATCAATTTTAAGAATCTGAACAACATTCAACTTCATAAGGTCAGATGCTTCACCATTTTCGGTCGGTGAAATATCGGTGGTGGTGTAAATGAAATCTACCTTACCTTCTTTAAGAGCGTCAATACAAGTCTGACGAACATCCATCTGTTCAATCTTCAAAGTAAGATCAAACTCTTTGGTAAGACGTGAATTCTTATTTACATCTTTTCCACCATTAAGATACACAATAGGTGCGAAACCACTCCAAGTGTTAAGAGATCCAACTAAATCGGCGGATCAACCACCACCGAGATTTTTACTAATGTGAGGCCATGCAAAGATAGCGGCCGGAACAATGATGATAAGGGCGATAATCGTCTTACTTAACCATCCAAGTTTTCTAAAAAAATTCATAATTTCTCCTTTTTTAAATTTGTTAAACACTAATTGATTTAATTGATATTTGATTTGATTATTTATTTTAAACCGTCAAATGAACTACCCTTTGTAAAGGTATTTGTGTCAATTTTGTTCATGTTGTCGGACACTTCTACGAACGTTGCTGGCTGAGCTTCCATCAATGCCTTGAAATCTGTGAGTTTTCCAAAGGAATCTTCATCATACATTGAAAGATACTGTTGTCCAGATTCAGTCTGAATTGCTTCCTGAATATCTTTGTTGAAAACCCAATCCTTAGTCTGTTCGGTAAACCTCTTAATATTGGCAACATATTCAGAAATTCTCTGTGCGTATGCTTCGTTAGCTTCATCAAACATAATCCTTTCGTTTGAATTACCATTGAGGTATGACTGTGCCATTTCAAAAACACCACTTGTTTTGGAAAGGATTGAAAGGTTACGTTTCTTTTCCCTAATATCGTCCTTCAAAAGTTCAATATCATCCGTCCAAGCGTCATATACCCTTGTACAATAATTGAGTGCTGTCTGAATGGCTTGAAGTTTGGGAATAAACATCTTATTGGATTCAACCCTACGTTGTGCCATAATCGCATTCTTGTTAGATTTCCTAGCGTAATCCGGGTTATTCCTTGATTCGGCTAATTCCTTTGCGGCTTTAGCTTCCTTAAATTTATCGTTAGCTTCGTCTTTATTTTCTTCCATTACCCTTAAAAGATCCTGTTCAGCTGCGGATAACTGTTTAATATTGTCATTAAGTTTTTCCTTTTGTTTTATCCAAGTGTTACACTGGATTTCCATAATCGCAATTGGATTACTATTGATCATTGCTGACCAAATTTTCTTAATGATAATCTGATAGGCGAGGGAAATCATCTTACGATTGTTCCAGATGACACCAACGACAAGTGTTGCACCAACTACCATACCTAAAAAGATAAAAAGGTTGGTGACTAATGTAATTAGGAACGGGAGAACAATAAAGAGTCCATATCCGATTCCGCCTAAAATTGCAAGAGCAACGATATAACCCATTACCCTTTCTGATCCTGTCCAGACTTTCTTTTCCATAATTTTACTTGTTAATTTACTTGTTTAATTTATTTAATTGTTGTGAGATACTGTTTAATTTTACTAATATCATCATTAATCTTTGTGATAATGATGGTAAAAGCTTTTTCGAATTTACTTTTCTTGATAACCAATTTCTGTGATTCACTTTCGATAAAAACATTGTTTTCTTCGATTTTGGTGTTATTGGTTTCAATTTGAGTTTCCATAGTTTCGATTTGTTTCCTAAGATCTTCAATCTTCTTGGAATTATCATCATTCGATTTCTGGAGTTTCGTATTTTCATCAACCTTTACACCAACTGTTTTCTGTGATTCAGAATTGAGATAATCATCAAATTCTTTTTTATGTTGTGTAAATAGTTGAACATATTTTTGTGCGGTTTCAATAAGAGTGGGTACTGGAAGATTTTGTTTGTAGGCGACTTTGTAAGTCATTTGAAAAATCTTTTCTTCCGAAGCACCTGCTAATTCACTTGTCATTTCATCGAGTGAGTTAGCGAATTCATAATAATCCGGTCCCTGAAAATTGTTTTTTGTCATGAAGTCATATAAATGATTAATATAACTTTCATCAACTTCACCATCATCAACAATGGTTGGTGTGGGTGTAGGGGTTGAAAATACAGGAGATGGTTTTCTCACCGTATTAACTTTAGTTGTAGGTGTGGGTTGTGATACTGTTTGTACTGGTTGTGTTGTTTCACCACCAGCTTCAGAATCAAACAACGCTTTTTTCCACCAAGATTTATTATTGTCTGTTGCCATAAAATTTTAATTTGATTTTCGTTTTACAATGTTAAGAATTTAATTTAAAATAAAAAAATTTCTGATAGCTTTTTTTATAGCGTTAACTAACTTTTTGATTTTCAGTTAATACCCAAAGTGATTTTCTGCGTGTTCCTACGTTTTCAATCTTTCCTTGAATCTTATAGATAGCCAAAAGGTTATTAATTTTGGTCATTTTTTGATTCATTGGTGTATTTTCTGGAAATTGAGTTATTAATATAGCGTTTAAATCTTCCCTACTTTTTGGACCGGAAGTTAAATAACTCTTTACAATTGCAAAAAATTCTTTACGACTAAAAGGAAGTTTGTTTTCATCTGATGTTTCTGAAACTTCGATAGTTTCCACAACGGGTGTATCTTCCACCACAACGGGTGTTTCTTCCATAACCACTGGATTAACTTCCACAATGGGTGTTTCCATAGGTGTTACTATTTCAAAAGGATCTGGAACGGTTTTTCCTTTTTCTGAATCTGTGAAAAATTTTGTAATTTTCCTTTTACCATATGAATTGTCATCGTGGACGAAATACTTTGGAACAGGTAGATTATGTTTCTTACAAAAATTGATAATCCAAATAGCACATTCTAATCCTGTTTCCTGATAACATTCTTCATTGAAGAAAATTGTTTTATCTTCCGTAACCTGCATAGTTACATTAGATAAGTGATAATCAAAACTGATAAATCCCGGATATGAACCATCCTTTGTAAATTGTGTTTCTATATGTTCAACAAAATCCTTGTAACTTTTAATGGTTACGATATCATTACGATAAATAGGATTGTTAAACTTATAAAAAGCTTCGGTAGTATTTCTGGAATCGTCCAGAAAAATGTTGTATGTGTTATTCTTTCTCATAATTATTTATTTACTGGTTAATAAATTATGTTGGTTTGTGGACTCCCGATTCTCCACCACTCTTCCGTTTGTTGGCCGACATCCAACGTTACTGGTTTTTCCGCTTACGGCGTGCTAATTTTTGGATCGTATCTTTTTTACACCAGACCAACAATTTTTAAAAGTTTTACAAAAGTAATTAATTTATATGAAATAAAAAAATTTACGCTATTAAATAATGTATAAGACAGAAAATAATGAAAGTGATTATATAAAAATGTCTTGCAACATCTTTACTTTGTTTCGTTATCACAGTCCAAGTTGTTGAAATAGCTAACCAAAAAGAAAAGAAAATAATCCCATCTTTGTGATCATTTGGGTTTAAATAATGAGTGAAAAGGCAGAAAAATATGAAAGTAACGACATATCTTAATACCAGTAACCCCTTTGATTCATTCTTAAAGATAGACCAAATAGTTGTTATTATCATCCAAATAGAAAAATAGACTATCATATTACGGATTTATTCTTAAAGATTTAAAAAACGATTTACAATTTCAATACGAAGATTCGTATCAATATTATGATAACGATCCAACCAAAAATTACAATTGGTTGTTTCTGAATCAAATAAAGATTTTAATATTTTAGATTGTTTGTGATTGGCAGGTGCAACCATTTTAGACATTTTTCGAAGTTCAAACATAACTTCTTTAAGATCGGAATTTGACAACCTTTTTATTATATCAAAAGAATGTATCATTGTAAGATGTATTTTTATTCAAATACAAAATTACAACAAATAGATGAAATAAAAAAATTTAAGCTATATTTACATTTCTATTTCTTCTTTGGAATCTTTGTCATTGATTTCAGATATAACACATTCGGTAGTCAAAAATAAACCAGCTATTGAAGCGGCATTTTCCAAAGCAACTCTCGAAACCTTCTTTGGATCTATAATACCCATTTCAAACATACTACCATATTTTTCATTCCTTGCATCATAACCATAATCACCAACACCTTTCTTAACTTCATTTACAATAACAGATGATTCCCCACCAGCATTCTTAATGATTATTCTCAATGGTTCTTCTAATACTTTACGGATAATATCAATACCCGTTTTTTCATCTTCATTATTATATTCAATATCATTTAAAGAATCAATACATCTTATATAAGCAACACCACCACCCGGAACAATACCTTCTTCGATTGCAGCTCTGGTTGCGTGTAAAGCGTCATCAAATCTATCTTTCTTTTCTTTCAATTCAATTTCACTTGCTGCACCGACACTAATGATACCAACACCACCTGTTAAATTTGCTAATCTTGCTTCATTTTTTGATTTATCCCAATCATTTTGTTTATTACTAATCTGATCTTTAATCTGATTGATGCGGTTTTTAATGAGTTCTGGTTGACCCTTTCCACCAACGATAATAGTTGTATCTTTGTTTATGATAACCTTTTCTGCAATACCCAAATCGGTTAATTTCACATTTTCTAACTTGTTTCCTTTTACAACAGATATCAAATCACCACCAGTTAATATTGCGATGTCATCCAATAAATCTTTCCTTCTTTCACCAAAACCCGGTGATTTAATTGAAGCTACCCTTATTGTATTTTTCATCTTATTGAAAACCAAAGCACCAAGAACTTCTGTTTCAAGTGTATCAGCTATTATAAGTAGTGGATTCCCTGTTTTTCTTACTTCTTCCAAAAGAGGAACAAGATTAGTAATAGATGATATTTTTTCTTCATGTATTAAGATATAACAGTTTTCAAATACAACTTCCATCTTATCTGGATTGGTTACAAAATATGGTGAAATATAACCTCTATCCAATTTCATACCATTGACAACCTCTAATTCGGTTTCCATACCACGTGCTTCATCAATTGTAATTGCACCCATAAAACCAACCTTTTTAATAGCGTCGGTAATCATCTTTCCTATCTCTTCATCACTATTTGCACTAATGGTTGCTACCTGATTTATTTTATCATAATTCGTCCCAACCTCAACTGTTTGTTTTCCAAGTGATTGTACAACCATATTTACAGCTTTATCGATTCCTTTTTTGAGATCCATTGGATTTGCACCAGCGGTTACATTTTTCATACCTTTTTCGACAATAGAACGAGCCAATATTGTTGAAGTTGTTGTTCCGTCACCTGCATTATCAGATGTTTTAGTGGCAGCTTCTTTAATAATTTGACAACCAATATTTTCTAATGGATCCTTGAGTTCAATTTCTCTTGCAACTGTAACACCATCTTTGGTTATGATTATTCTTAATCCACCATTCTTTTCAATAATAACATTTCTACCTTTTGGACCGAGTGTTATAGCAACACTATCAGTTATTTTGTTCATTCCATTAAGTAATTTTACTCTAGCGTCGTGACCAAATTCTATATTTTTCTTCATATTTTATTATTTTTTTTTAACAAAGCAAATTGATTCTTTACTTTCTTTACTTATTTTATCAAATGTTACAAAATCGAAATTTTGTAGATCGTTTTCACTTACGTTTCTTAATTCACCATAGTTATCAAACAATTCAACAACCCAATAACCTTTGAAATCTTTAATACCTTTTAGGTTTAAAATATTATAACATGCAAAACCATTTGATAAATCTTTGGATAATTCTTCATAATGATCAAGATATCTTTTATAATCTTTTTCAAAATTTTCAATTTGGTTTCCAAATAATAAATTATTAATTTTCATGACAAATTTCCTTTACTTTATTATTTAAAAATTCATACATTTTATCAACGATTTGATTGAAATGTTCTTCTGAAATTTGTTCATATTTTTGTATAAAAAAATTTCCAGTTCCTGAATTTTCAAGTGATGTAAATTCTAAAACTTTTATAGAATAACTATCGTTTATTAAATCTGGTTTTCCATTATCGATATCAAAGAATTCATCTATAAATTCATCTGGTGTAGTTCTTGTAATTTGGATATGTTTATTTTCGGTGATCATACCAAATTCAACCAAACTTTCACCGAAATCACCCATATAAAAATATGGTAAATTTATTTCAATTTCTACAGCTTTTACTTTTTGTGTTGTTATTAATCTTTTCATAATTTTTTGTATTTTAGTTGTTATGGTTTATTTTTGTATCTATAATTGTTGAAAAATATTTCATTTCTATATTTATAACCCTATCAAATAAATTCGTATCGAAACTTCCTTGATGAACAATTACAATATTTATATTATTATCTCTAGCAAATTCCTTCAAAACTCTAATCATTATATTAACATTACTTGGACTAACTGCTGAAAATACATCATCCAAAAATAATATGTTAATTTTTCTATTTGTATCTAGAATAGTTTTAATGTATGATAAAGCAATAGCAATGTTTATTTTACGTGCACCACCAATAGATAAAGTTTCTGGATCCTCTTCCATATATCTATCTTTTATCAAAGCATCAAATTCATCATTTAATTTAACAGTATGACGGGATTCCATTTCTTTTAAAAAAAATTCCAAATTTTTGTTCACTGGTTCTATTATAGTTCCAATAATATTTTTTCTTATTCCTTTTTCGGATAAATAATCAACTATTCCCGTATATCTTTTAATCTTTTGTAATATGATATTTAATTTTTCATCCAATTCCTTATTTTCATCTTCAAGTTTTTGAATATTTTTGTTTATTTCATTTATTGAAACATCTTCTGTTTCATATTGTTTCTTTAAATCTTTTAAGATATCGGATATATTATTGAATTCGTAATTTTTATTATTTAATTCTGTAAATAAACCGTTTTTTTCTGAAACTATATCTTTTATTTCATTAAGTAATATGGAACCTTCCGATTTCAAAGTATTGATTTCTTCTCTTTTATCCGACTCTTCTTTTTCTAGATCTTCTAATTTATGTTTTGTATGATTTTTCTCTAAAATCGTATCACAAGTTGGACAAATACCACTTTTGAATATTTTTATTTTTTCAATAATATGTTTTAAAATGAAATCATCTTGAAGAATTTTACTTTTCTTACCTTCTAATATTTCATTTTTTGATTTAATCTCTTTTGATAATTGACTAATTGTAATCGATAAATCTTCTATCTCATGTTTTAAAGTTGTAAATGTATTTCTATGAGATAACATTTCTTTCTTTATATCTTCCTTATTGGAATAATTACCTGTTTGTATTTTAATGTTTTCTATATTTTCTTTATATGTTTCAATTGTACTTAATTTTGTCAATTTTATGGTTTCAATTCTTTCTTTTTCTTTGTAAGAATTTTTAAGAATATCCTTAGAAATCATGAAATATTCATCTATCTCTTTGATGTCGAATAATTTATTGAGTAATTTTCTTTTTGTTTCGGAATCTAAATTGACGAAATTTGCGAAGTCACTCAAATTAAGTGATATTAAAGATTTATATGTGTTGTATTCCAAACCGATGAATTCTTCTCTATCTTCGGTTGTCATATTTTTGAATTCCTTGAAAAAGGATTTACCATTTTTTAAAACTTCAATACTTGTTGGTTCTACTTTTCTACGAATAATTATTTTATCACCGATATCATTAATAAAATCAATTTCTGTTTCTAAACATTTATTTTGTCTATTGGGGAGTTTTGTAATTGCAATTTTTTTAGTATTCTTACCTCTAACAATACCATAAAGAGTAAAATCAATAGATTCGATTAGAGAACTCTTACCAACTTCATTGTCACCGGATAACAAAATAAGTTCACCTCCTTCTTCAAAGTGAACTTTTTGCATATTATTACCGTAACTTTTAAAATTCTTTAATCCTATACTATTAATTATCATTTAAAATTTCTTCTAATATTTTTTTCCTTTTACCATTTATGATGTATGGATATATATCATCATAAAATATAAACATGTCATTTTTATTTGATTCTATTTTAACCGATTCATTATTAAAACTAATAACTTTAATATTTGAACCTGAAAATTTTGTATTAAAATATTCCAAAAGAGTTTTATATACATCATCTGGATTTATATTCAAATAAATTCCCAAAGATTCAAAAACAAGTGTATCATCAACAACCATATATATTTTAATTTTTTAAATGTCTAATAAATTAATCAAAAATATTGTTTAAAATTACCTTTCTCTTTGCGTTTATTATATCTTCATCCGTTGCACTTGTTAATCCTTCGGTATCTGTAATAAGTCTATCTGTGGTTATATAATCAAGAAATTTATTGGATTTCAATAATTCATCTCTGACTAATAATTTATATTTATCGTCAACTAAATTATGGAAATCCAATTTTTCCATTTCCGCTTCAATATAAGGTATCTCCTTATATGGTGGACAAGGCATATTTTTATATTCTTTTATTTCACACCATGATAACCAAAATAATCTTCAAGATTATCACTACCAATTTTTGATTTCTTTAAAAAATGATACATGTTTAAAATATCATCTTCTGTCATTCTTATATCACCATAATAATTAACTGGACCTTCACCAGTATAAAAAATAGAATTTATACCACTTCTACCTTTATTAAATCCCCATTTCTCACAAGTCATTGTAATACCATTATCTTTTGTTACATAAAGACAATGACTATTATTTATGTGAATAAAAGTATCACCAACTTCTACTTTTCCAATATATTTTGAATTTTCTATTGATTTTGAAAATGGTTTTAATTCACCAAATTTATCACCAACACCAATATAAGTTTCGACTTCACCTAGATGATTTAATACTGGCCAACCATTTATATTTCTAAATTCGGAAATACCATGAGTTCCACACCATCCACTTTTATTTATTTTGTGGTCTATAATCCACAAATGTTCTTTTGTATCACGAAGATTTATGTGATAAAGAGTGATTGTATCTTCTACTGTATTATTATTGATATCTGGATTTTGTTCAATTAAAGGACCACCCGGATATTTTTTTAATTTTGGTAAATATTGAGTTGATTGATATATTTTTTTTGTTCCAAGTGATTTAACTATTCTATTTTTAGTATAGCTACCACCATCTAAATAAGATTGTGTAATTATAGTTTTACCATCTCTTAATTCAATAAATTCATCTTCTGTGAAATGATTTGTTAATAAATTATTCATAAAATATAATGTTTCTTTATTATATTTATAAAAGATGGTAAGGTTTTACTTTATTTTAATTTTCCGTGATCTACGATGTTTTTTGATGTTATTTCTGGTAAACTGGAAGTTAATACAATTATTTCATTTTCTTCATAATAAGAATCTGGTAAATCTAAATGTTCATTCATTTTATTCATATCAAATAAAACATCATTATAAGTTACATCAAATTTAAATGTTATAAAGTATTTGAAATTCTTTTGAGTTGTGAAATATTTTACCTTTTCTATTGATTTTAAATCTTTAGCACATGACCAATATCTTTGAAGTTCAAATGGTTTTATTCCATTTTTTAATATTTCATTATATCTTTCTTTTAAATGAAATTGCATTACTCTATAGACAGAACCTTCATATTTTAATGAATTTGGTATTTTCCATTTGAAAAAAAATTGTGCTGATTCAACTAATTTATAAGAATCTTTAATTGGTAAAACACCTGAAATATGAGCAGAAAGACATCTTTTAAATCCTTCTGGTGTATCCACCATTTCATCTGGTATATCCCAAATAGATTCAAATATTTTGAAATCTGTAATCATTTTGAATATTTTTTAATTATTTCTAATGATTTTGGATCATTTAATAATCCTTGTAAACCAAAATGTTTAGGTTTTATTTTCATTAATTCATTAAATGTAACCCATTTGAATGATTCTGTTTCCCAATCTAATGTTGGTTTGTGTTCGTGATCCAATAATCCAATAAAATTATAATATGTGAATGATTTGTTTGGTGTACTAAAAATAAAGGCGGGAATCAAATTAATATCACCATCGAATCCACCTTCTTCCATAAATTCTCTTTTTACAACATCTTCTATTTCGTTCTCACTTTGGCCTTCTTCTTCATCTAATTTTCCACTCCAAACACCATATGTATTCGGTTCATTAACATATCTTGAACGAAAAGGTAAAAGGATTCTACCGGTTTTTGTACAAATTGGTAAAACACCAGCAGCTGTGTTTCCCCAAAACTTATCACCACTTGAATTGTGATAATCTGCCATTTCATTAAATGTTTTTAAATATTTCATAATTAAATTATTAAATTATTGAAAGTATATCACTTATATCATTTGACCCAACTACATAAGTTGCAATTGTATCTTCTGAACCATCCAAAGTGAATTCCATTTCTTCTTTTTCTGGTGTCAAAGTGAATTCCATTTCTTCTTTTTCTGGTGTGAAAGTTCCCTTTGTTCCGATCATTTCTGGAAAATCTGATACTTTTGGATCATTAATTTCTTTCGTTTCCACTTTACCATCTTTTCTCATTTTATAAATTAATTTGGAACCTTGGAAAACATGATCTTTTGGTAAATTCCAGTAATCACCAGCACCACCTGACCATTCAGCACCATCTTCATCTATTAAAACGGAACTAATTGCACCATCTCCCCATTCATCAATATGATGAGTGTCTGTCCACCAAAGTTTTGAAGATTTACCATTTTTTCTAATAGTTAAATAAACACCTTGATACTTATCAAATTCTCTATAAGAAGCATCATAACCTTCTTCTTCGAGTAATTCAACTATTTTGTCCATGTTTACATCGGTATAATCTATATCAGGTTCACCGGTTTCAAATAATTTAAAATTTTTTAAGTGTTTCATAAGTTTTTTTGTTTTTTATTAAAAATAGAAATCATCTATTTTGATTCCAAATCCTTGTAATCCATAAATTAGATCTACAAAATTTTCATAAGTATTATCACCAATATATCCATTGGTTACAATTTTACCATCTTGAATTTCAATGTGTCCAAGTTCTTGACCATTACTACGAATTGACATCAAATGTTGATCTCTTGTCATATCTAAATCTTTATATGAACTATCTTCATTCAATCTAAAATCTTTTAAGTGTTTCATAATTTTCTTTTATTTTTTGGTTAATTCCATTAATTTAGAATCTGAAATTGTTCTTTCTCCTTTTTGATACATAATAAATAAATCCATAATAAGACCTAATTTGTCTAATACTTCTGATGGTACATGAAAATTAAAACTCAATTTGTCTGAAATTTCTTTAAGATTATCACCGATTTCGTGAGCAATTACTCTTTCAGAATTTCCTTCATTTACGAATTCACTATATTTTTTAATTTCTTCCATATTGAAAAAGTATTTCTTGTTATATATTATTTTTTTTAATCAAATAATAATTGTAATTTTGTAATGTTAAAAACCATTATATGAACTTAAATGATGATTTAATTAAATTGAGGTTGGAAATTAAGAATATTACCGAACCTCTTTTAAAAAGGGAAAAGGAAATTTTGGAACAAATTAATTCCGAATTTACTGAAAAACAGAAAGTTGTATTTGAAAGCATCAAAGATAAATTATTTTATGGTGATAAAACAACATGGAATGGGTATCAAGATTCCATCCATTTAATCAAACCTACAAGTTGTGATAATTTTGGACAATACAATTCATGTAAAACTACTCATATTGAAATCATTTTGAACAATGATAGAGTTTTGATTTATCTTTTATTTAATGATAATATTCGTGTGGATCAATTTCAAACTCATTATAAACCTTTAACATCTGAAATTTTCAATAAAATTTCGGAACTTGTTAATACTGAAATCGAAGAAACACTTAAAATTTTTCAACTATAAATTTTCATTAATAAAGATTTTATATTGATTTTCCGTTTTTCTGTTTTTCGAACCGTTTGTGAATCTTTTCGTAAAACACAAATTTGATAAATTACTTATTTCAATTGGTGAAATGTTATTTATAAATCCATAAAAAATAGAATCTTTATGATCTATTGTCGGATAATTTCGGTGATATTTATTTAAATTTAAATTATCTTTAATATATTCATTGTCATAATAATCAAACCCATCCCATTTTTCAAATAACATTTTTTTATTTTTATATGTTTCTCTTAAAACATTATTTTTATATTTCATAAAATCTGATAATTTATCATCTGGAATTTGATTATTATTGTTTATTCTTGTAATTTTTATTTTATTTTTTATTTCTTCACATTGTAAAGAATGATTAACTCCATATTTTTTTAAATTTGTTTTTTTAGTTTTTTCTTTAATAATTTCAGATTGATGACAATTTTCAAATCCATATTTTTTCAAATTGGTTTGTTTTGTTTTTTTATTTATTTCATTATTTTGTAAAACACAAATAACACCATATTTTTTTAAATTGGTATTTTTTATTTTATTTTTTATTTCTTCATTTGAAAATGGATTTTCACAATTATATTTTTTTAAATTGGTATTTTTTATTTTATTTTTAATATCATTATTTTTAAATACGTTTTCAACACCATATTTTTTAATAATAGTTTCTTTTATTTTATTTTTGGTTTCTTTATGATGAAAAATACTATCAACATCAAATTTATCTAATATTGTTTGATTCGTTTTTATTTTTTTACATTTTTGACAATAATATTTATCTGTTAATTTTTTTGTATTTTTATAATAAATTTTATATTTTAATTTTCTTTCATTTCCACATATATCACATTTAACATCAATTAAATATTTACTGAAGCCAACTAAATGTTCAACTGGTATATTGATAGTTGTTTTTAACATTTTGAAAATATAACCCAAATTTTTATAATGTTCGACAGTTGAAGGACCAACTTTAATATCTAATCTATCTGTTATTATCATAAAATGTATATATTAATTTTTTTGTTTCGATATTTTATTATAATTTTGTACTTCTAAATTAATATATATATGAAAAAAGATTCGAATATGATTATCACTTTTAAAATTTTTGAGGAATTAATTGATTCATCTTTAAAACCAGCCTATTTAATGACTTTATCAGAATATCAAGAAAAAGTATCACCCGTTTTAAAAACTTTCTGGAAATTTATTTCAAAGAATACCGCTTATCTGAAACATTCTTGGTTGGATTATAGTGGTATTAATTTCCTAACTTGGGATGAATATATGGATGAAGCTAAGAAAAGATGGGAAAAGAAAGAAGGTGATAGATCGTGGGAAAAAACATTTGATGAATCTTGGGAGAAAGAATATTCTGAAAAACAATGGCTAGATCATAAACCAGCACCAAAGGAAGTTACAGATACTTATAAAGATTATGTTGACTTTTTCAAATTGGTTTTCGGTGAAAAGAATCTTCGTAAAATTGAAAGTGATGAAACAAAAAGTAATAAAAGATCTTTAAGAAGGGCAATCGAAGATGATACATATCTTAATATGTTGAAATCTGGTGAAATTACAGTTGAAAAATTAACGGAAATTTTTGATTCGGTTGGTGTGAATGTCCCTGTTGGAATGTTAAAAAAGGCAAATGCAAAACCTATCGTAAAAAGAATAGAAAAAACACCGGAAGAAATAACAAGAATTTTAAATATTACGAAAAAAATTCTTACAGAATTTATAACAAAAAAAATAAACGCATATTCTTTAAAAACAAGAATGACGAGGGATACATATGGTGTAAGTTACGCCACTATTAATTCTTTCAAATATATTGTTGATAATTGGAATTTTCTTTCTGATGAACAAAAACAAGAAATTGAAGAAGGATTTCCTGATTATATTAAAAAAATAAAAGAGTTTGTTGCAAAGGGTGATGAAAAAGGTGGTATTGAAAATATATCTTTTGATAAAGTTCTCGCACCAATTATTCAGAAATTTAAAGAAGGAATACAACCAATCATTGATGAACAAAAGAAAAAAATTGACAAATCATATCATGAAACTTATGAAAGATTACACAATGATCGTGAAACTTTAACTGCGATTGAATTTGAAAAAAAATATGGTAAACCTATTTTAGATTATAATAGAAAACCAACAGATAAATATTCATTGGGTGCTTTTTGGGAATCTGAATTAGGTCAATTGTTGAGAATTCCGAAAACAGATCAAACGAAATTACAACAGATAATTACTATCTATCAAGATGCTTATCAAATGAAGGAATATGGAAAAGTGGATTCTTTATTTTATAGATTAAGGACTAAATATCCAACTTTGGTTGATTTTAAATTAGAACATCCTAGTAGAGGTCGTAATGGAGTTGAATTTATTATGACAGCATATGATTCAAAAGGAATAGAATTTAAAATTTTTACCGAAACAATTATAGCTGGTGGTTATAATATTCAAAGAGCACATTTCAGATGGTTGATGCAAGTTTATTGTGGTGAGGAAAAAGTCGCTATATTCAGATCTGAAGATAAATCATAATTGTTTAAAAAACAATAAAAAACCCGGACTAAATCCGGGTTTTTTATTTTAAAAGATTTCTGTTTCTGGTTTACTTTCTCTTGATATTTGAGTGAAAAAACTTATCAAAACAATTATCAAACTTATCGGAAATATTAGTAGATATATCATCATTTTTAGTAAATTAAGTTTTCGTTTCTATAACCAGAACCGGTGTTTAACCACCAATCTTGATATAATTGACCATTACTTTCAGCCCAATTACCAAAATGTAAATAAGCACCAGATATGTCTGAAGTTTCGGTCGGATAATAAAACTTTCCGTATATATCAATTGCCCAAGGTAAATTTGTTATGGATTTATAATATTTGTTTATTCCCGGTTGTGTATCATCATTACCAGTTCCGAATAAAGTTATATCTGCTAAATCCGTTGGTTTATAATCCGGTAAATGAATTTCCTGTCCTCTAACACTATTCTTCACTAAAAATGGATTCCATTCTTGAATATTTAATTGTTGTAATGTTACAGAATTTGTTTGTGAAAATTTGATATGAATATTAAATGTTTTCCAAGGACTAGGAATTTCACCTTTTACTGTATTCCAAGAACTCATAAACTTATGTGTATCGTCAAAAATAATAAATACAGCTTTTGATTGATTGTTTTCAGTTCCATTGGAACCAATACTATAACCGACTTGTTCACCAACACCGATTACACTTAAAATTGAATTTGGATTAACTGTTGGTAATTGAAATCCAAAACCATTTAATAAACCAGCTCCTTGTGCTCTTACTACAAATGTAACATATATATCTTTCACTTTACCTGACTGTGTATATGATACAATTTTAAATTTATATCCCATAACTAAATCATTCATATCATAATCACCATAATTTGGCCATAAATCTTCAAATGCTAATGTTGATGTATCAGATGCAGGATAATAATTAATTGTTGTATCTGGTATAACAGGTGGTACATATACGTTACAATTATTAGATGGATCAGAAACATTTGTTCCCTGAATAACTATGTTATCCAATTGTCCTCTTGAATTTCCATCATTTCCCTTCCATTCCCATCTTATTTTATAAATACCCGTTTTGGTATTATTTATAATTGCTGATTTAGATGTGCCGTTAGTATAAGTAAATGACCAAACATCAGTTTTATTTGAACTTTGATCTACCAAGTAAACAGTTAATTTTCTATTTCCATCTTTTGATGGTACAGCGTGATCAAATGTGATGTTACCAACCTTTAAATTAATCCAAGGACTTTCCAATCTACAAATATTGGTTTTTCCAAGATTTGCTGTTTCACAAACATCCGTTCCATTGAAACCATTTCCGGTTACTTTTGTACTAAAATATTCATGTTCATTATTTTCACCAATTCCCCAACAATAATTGTGGTAATATAACCAATTACCATCTTCGAAATTATTGGTTACTGTTTGACTGAATCCGAATAAACTCATTAAACTTAATAAGGTTATTAAAACTAATTTTTTCATATCTTTTTATTTTTATTTTTTATTCAATAATATAATCAAATGTTATTGTATTTGATAATAAATCAATTGTTATTGTTTTACTACCATATATTAATATAACTTTAGTTTCAGTTGATGGAACCGAAAATTTCAAAGTGTAATCATTACTCATAATAAGTAAGTCTTTAAAATAAACAGTATCACCTACTGATGATTTAACATATAATGTATTGGATATTTCAGGATTGATACCTTTCATTCCGGTTACATTCAAAGTTATTTCTTTTGATGTTTTCCAATCAAAAGTTGGGTTAACAACTAAATCCCTAGTTGTCTTTGGTTTATCTGGTACAGTATCAAAATTCTTTTGACAAGATACTAAACTAATTACCAATAATATAAGAAATACTAATTTTTTCATAAGTTTTGTTTTTAATTTTTTAATGTTACAAACATACAATTATATATTAAAATTAAAAAATTTTGTTTGACCAAAACTTCAATTAAAAAAGTCTAATAAATTGATAATTAACATATTAATGAAAACAAGTGTATCCACTAATTTAGTAAACGTGGTGTTTATGGGTATAAGTGTGATCATAGACAAATGGGCAAAAAAATGTCGGAAATTACTCCGACATTTTCATTTTATATTTATTTACATATATTTTTTCAATTCTTCTTTTAATTCTTCTATGTCGAAGAATACACCATTAGCAAATCTATACATTATATCCCATCGATCTGGTTCATTATCGAATAAAACCCAACAAGGTTTACCACAACCGATCATATAACCTAATTCCAAGTGACAGGATTTTCCAGCTGGCATAGCCAAAACAGCCATATCACAACGATCTAAATGAGATTTGTCGAATTCAAATATATGTTTTGCTGCCCACCCATCTAGTGCTTCTTTGTATGATGTACCTTTTACTTTTTCGTATTTTCTCCAAAAATCATCAGCTTCAGGACCGGGTGAAAACCAATCGTCAAAAACATCAAAACCTATTTTTCTTAATTCATTTCCGATAACTGGAATTTTAGGGTTCTTTAAAGCCCCCATTACATATATACTTTTCATATAATAATTTATTTATTTTTTAAAATATTCGTTAAATACATCTTTAGATAACCACAATTCATCTGGTACAGCGTATGGATACGGTTCATCACCCCTATCTTTTATTACAACATAATGTTTTGTATTCGGATGAATGTAATATTTATGTTTTTCACCATCCTTGAAAGGTACATTTATGGTGAAGTCACACATTTCACGTTGTAAAGTACCGTCTTTTCTTGCTACACAAGAATGAATATTAAATTTCATTTTTCTAATTTTTAAAATATTTCGAAATACAAATCATCATATCCAATACTTACCATTATTCCCGAATATGGTTCTTCTGTTGGTATTTTTCCATTATAACCAATATATCCAACACCTTCTACCATTCCTTCTGTTCCGAATCTGGTTATATAATAAGATACTTGTTTTAATACGTCATCAGCATTTCCTCTAGAATCAATGACTTCTCTGTATCCTTCTAAAGCTTCTTTAAATTCCGGTGAATTTTCATCATATTCTAATTCTACTTCACCTGATACTTTTACTATCTTTTTCATTTTTTCTTTTTTTGTTATATAAAAAATTTTTTTGAAAGTTGAAAATTAATAATTCATTATAACTATTTCTTGACTATCTTTTTCACCAACTTTACTAACTTTATTATAATTAAAAGATAAATTATTGTATTTAAAACCATCTTCAATGAGTTTACTCATAATCCATGACTTATTTCCATTGTGATTTAAAAGACCAGACAACATGAAAGATGCACCTTTTTCATTAATATTTTTTATATAATTATATAATTTTATGTCATTATTTTGTTTCCAAGTTGTATTATAACCAGCTGTGGAAATTTGTTTATTCGTTATTTGATTTTTTTCATCAATACAAAATCCATACGGCGGATCTAGATAATACATTGAATTTGAATTAATTGGAATTTGATGGAAATTAACAGATGAAAAATAAATTTTATTTTTATATTTTGAAATATGTTCTACAAATTGTTTTACTTTGAATTCAGTTGATAAATTCCATCCTCTTTTTCCCCAACTCTGATTGAAATTCATTTTATTATTAAAACGCATAAGATTCGAATTACATGACAACATCAACGACCATAATTTTGCAGGTGTTTTTTCTTTGTTATATGAATCACGAAGTTCATAATATTTATTTTCATCTGTTTTACAAGTTGCTAATTCTTTAACTTTTTCTATTATTTCATCAGGATTATTTATTAGTTCTCTATGAATACCTATTAAATCGGATATAATGTCATTCACTAAAATTCTATTGTATTTATCCACAACATTACAACCAACTACAAAACTACCAGTAAAAACATCAACAAATAATGATTTTGAATAATCAAATAAAGGTAATATTTGATGTAAAAGGTTAAACTTACTTCCAGTATAATTAAATGGTGTATCTATCATAATTTTTTTATTTCAAATATATATCATTTTCTGTTGGAAAAATATTTCCATCTTCACTATATATTTCATTTAATTTTTTTAATCTTTCATTATTAATGAACTGTTCTTGTGTTAATAAATCTTCTCTGTTACCCATCCAATGACAATCTTGACATTCATCATATTGATAAGCACCAGCATGACTTTGAGTCCATCCATTATTTGAACCACATTTTGGACAATGTAGAGTAACGGTAGTCCAAGTTTTATCATTAAAAGCTAGACCATATTCCCATGGACCTCTACCACCAAAATCATAATTTTGTGGATTTTCTTTCATTTTTTCAAGAAATTTATTGTGTTCTTCTATGGTTGTAAATTTTTTCATGTTCATTTATTATTTCATTTAAAATTCTAAATCTTTTTTCATTGATAAATTGTTCATAATTTAATAATTCTCTACCAAATCCATTCCATTTATCACAACTATTACAATGATATTCTAAATCCGGAAACGGAAAAGATGTTATCATTTTATTTAAACAAACTGGACAAAAATATTCACCACCAACTCCACTTGGTCCATTTGATCCAATTGATCCATCAGATACCATTGCCATTATTTTTCATTTGATTCTGATTTCTCAATTATATTTTTCATTTTATTGTATAATTCTTCACTTATCACTGGATCATCCCAAGGACCACTTGTTATATTGAAAATTGATTTTAATGTTTCTAATAATTCTTTATTAATTTCTTCCATTATTTCATTTTTTTCTTCAATTCATCCAATTCACCCAACCAAATATCTTCAATTTTTGTTGAATCCAAAACCTTATGTTTTTCTTTCATTCTTTCATATTCTTCTTTCAATTCAACTAGTTTTTCTTTCGTTAAACTAATAATTGACATATTCAATAAATAGGAATAGGAATCATTAACTCTCATCAATTTTAATTTATCAATGTCTATTTCGATTTGTTCTCTAGATCTCTTGTTTATTTTCAACCTATCTTCGATAACTTCTTTGATAAATATCATTTTATTTTTAATGACCTCTATCTCATATTTTATCTTTTTTAATTGAAATTGTTTTCTTTTATCATAATAATCCAAACGAACATTATAATAATTGTCTATAATTTCATATTGTGTATCATATTTAGTTATCTTTTTGTTTTCATCAAAAAGGTGCATATTACTAAATGGTATGTAACTTTCCATTTTTAAAGATTTCCAAATATTTTCTATGAATTCCTTCGGAACATTGTCTTTTATCAAATAGATTTTTATCTTGATATCTTTATCGTTGCCGTCTTTCACCCATTCACGAATATATGTTTTTCTTATTACCTTACCCTTATCATCCTTTTTATCTTCTGATAAATCATCTAAAAATTCATAATAAGAATCATTCCAAGTCCATAATGGTAATTCATTTATTTCATAAATATAATCAGTTAATCTATTCATCAATCCTCTTGAAATATATCTTTTATTTTCAATGTCCAAAGTTATAGAACCTTTGAAATCTTTATAATAAGGTTTCAATTCTATATTTTTCTTACCCTTAATTTTATTTTGTAAGTAAGTGATTATTTCAACAGGATTGTAACTAGGAATTATTGTCGAATAACCAGATCCAATACCATTAGCACCATTTACCAATACCATTGGTATAATTGGAACGTAAAATACAGGTTCAATTGGAGATCCATCATCATTCTGATAAGTTAATATATCATTATCTTCTGACCTAAAAATATATGGTGTTACATCATTTAATTTAGTGAAAATATATCGAGGACTCGCAGAATCTTTACCACCTTTTAAACGGGAACCAAATTGTCCTTTCGGTAAAATAAGATTTAGGTTATTGGAACCAACAAAATTTTGTGCCATACCCACAATAGCTCCAGAAGATGAAACATCACCATTATGATAAGCTACACTTTTAATTAAGGATCCGGATAGTGAATTTACTTTTATTTCACCCTTAATGTTTTCTTTTTGAAATACATATAAGATTTTTCTTTGAACTGGTTTAAAACCATCCATCAAGTTTGGAATCATACGGTTATTATCTGCCATACTCCATTCCATCAATTCACTATTGATAAATTTGTCGTAGGTTTGTTTTACATTAAATTTATCTATGAAATCAACAGGATTATAACTTTTCATCCATTCTTTTCTTTCATCAGCTCTTTTTTTATCAAAAACCAAGTCAATAAGATTGTTAGTATCCTTTTTGGCGTCATAATGAAACCTTATAAGATGCTTGTTTATATTTTTGAAGAATCCCTTCATTTCATCGGGTTCTATCGTTCCTAACCCCTTATAATACTTTTTATGGTATTTACTAACATCGTTTTCATTCTTGAATTTTTCCCAATCACTTAAACGATAAAAGTATTTTAAGAATTTCTTATCATCATAAAGTTTCATGATTGGTGTCATGAATTCATAAATAAAATCCAATTTAAGAAGTTCTGGCCAGAAAGTATCAATCATATTAATAAGTAAACCTTTGATATGTGCCCCGTCAACGTCCTGATCAGAAAAGAAAACAACCTTACCATATCTTAATTTAGATGTTTCGGTATATTTCTTACCAAATTCCAAACCAAGAATGTTTATAATATTTTTAGTTTCTTCGTTTTCTCTAACCTTTTGTAGATTGGTATCTCTAACATTCAATGGTTTCCCTCTTAATGGAAATATACCGAAGTAAGATGAGTCTACTTCTGATAAACCAGCTATTGCAGAAGATGATGCGGAATTATGTGATATAATCCCATTTGATAAAGAAAATGTTTCGTCTACATCAACAGATATATCAACCATATTATCATATATATTTGTAAATTCAATATTTTCGATATCAACCAATTCTAAATAATTTTTAATCATTTTTTATTATATTTAATTTTTTATATAATTCTATAATAATATTTATATTGTGGTCGTCATTATCACAGTCCCAAATAGATATTTGAACATAATTATTATCCAATGCCACTTTTTCTTTAATTTCATCTTTTTTATTTAAATCTTCTACGGTTATAGATTTATTGAATGGAAAATACCATTTGTTCAATTGTTCATTTGACATTTTTTCTTTGTTTGGATGCCATATTAACCCATTGTATTCTATAATAATATTATTATCCAAATCAACGAAATCATAATAAAATTTCCTTTTTTTATTATTTTCATCAAAATATTCTAATATTAATTCATTTTTCCCAAATAAATAATTTGTTATTTTTATTTTAGTTAATAATTTTTTAAAAAAATTAAAAGATGCCGGTGAATAATTTCCAAAATTTTTTATATTTGGACAAATAGATCTAATTCTATTTTTGTATTCTATTATCGACTTTTCATAATCGAAATTATTCTTTTTTAAGAAATAATCAAATGACATTGAATTTTTTTTATTATTAATATTTTTCCATATTAATTCACCATTATCTTTACCAAATTTGTCAATGTAATATTCAATTGTTTTTGAATTTTTTAAATTTTTTATAAAAATAAGATATTTTTCTTTAGTTAATCTATTTTCTAATGACTGATAATTTTTATAATCATCTATATTTTTATAATTTTCAGAATAAAATGGACTTTTATTTCTTTCGTGTATTAAAATAAGAGCATTGTCATTATCAATATTTCTTGTCTTACTTACAAAAACAATAGAATTTGGATTATAATTTTTTCCATCACAATTTTCATTTTGTCCTTTACAATAATAATTATTTGGATAAGTTACTTTGGTTATAATTATTTCTTTACGTTTTTTATAATTTTCAAATTTAATTTCTATATCAATTTTAGCAAATTCACCACAAAAACCACATCTATGAATATTAAATCCGAGATAATTTGCATATTCTTCTAATGTTATTTTGAATTTTTTCATCAAAGATTGTTTTAAAGAAAAAGCTATTTTATTAACATTATAATTATTTTCATCTATAAAACTTTTTGATTTTGTTTTAATTATTTTATTTTTATACTCATAACATAAATATATCATTTTATAATTTTATTTTTTATATATTAAATAAAATATATCTGTTTTTTCTTGATGGTTGTTTTTATCCGAAGGTTATATTTTTTCATATGAAACAATATAATGAATATCTTTATTTAAATTTATACATGAAATCATTTCAAATTTATAATCAATAATATTAAATATTGAAAATAAATGATTATTTGTAGATAATATTTCTTCACCATTGTTTAAAAAAATAATTTTTTCATATTTTTTATTATCATAATCAAATATGTCTTTTATTTTTAAAAAATCATTATAAAAAGTGTTTTTATTTATAATCATTCTATGTTTTTTTATATCCAAATCTTTTGTTTTTACGAAAATAAATTTATCTAATTTTTTATCATAAACATACCATTTATGATTTTCAGAACACAATAATATTAGATTGTTTTTTAATTTTATTTTTACAATTTTTTCAATTTTTTTGGATATATTATTAATTAAACCAATATTATTATTATGTGTTATAACAGCATCATTTAATTTTAAATCTTTCATTTTCACTTTAATATTATTACCATCTCTGATAATATTTATTTCAGTATCCTCTTGTAAACAATCACCTTCACATAACATTAGGCAGCATTTATCACTTTCATATGTTCCAGCTTTTTTGGCATCATCTAATTTAGAAATTTTAATTTTATGTTTCCCAATTTCTTTTTTAGTATCAACTTGTTCTTTGATATTAAGGAATCTGATAACATCTTCAATGATTTGTGAATTGGAAAACTGTTTTATAAGTTTTTCTGATAATTCAGGACTACCACCATTTATTTTACTAGCTAGTGTTTCTTTAGCTTGTTCATCAAATTTAGGATTGATGATTTTAGTATTTACAAAAAGAAAAATATTATTTTTGATATCATTTGGTTTGATATTCAATTTTTTATATTTCTTTGCTAATATTTCTTGAGTATTTTTTGCTATTTGATTTGTAATATAATTAACGTGTGTACCACCTTTATATGTAGATATACCGTTAACCATAGATACTTGATAAAAACCGTTATCGAGTGATTTGGAAATACCTATTTCCCATTTATCGTCAAGTTTTTCTGTGAATAGTTCTGAATCATCACCGACAAACATTTTCATATAGTCTTTGAAGTTCTTAACTGGTATTTGAAAATTGTTATAATAAACTTTGATTCCTTGACAGTAAACAGCTATATCAATACATCTTCTTATGATAACAGATTTAGTTTCATCGTCAATACCTGTCATTTCAAAACGTTCAAAATCGGGATAGAATGTTATTTTAGTATAATTCTTTTTAGATGCTTTTATTTTTGGTTTTGTTTTCTTTGACATATTTTCTGAAAACTCTTGATGGAATACTTTTTTACCATCAGCGGTTTCGACTATAAATCTTTTTGAAAAAATATTAGTTGCCTTTGCTCCTACGCCATTTCTTCCACCCCATGTTCTTTCAACATTATCATTATAATTTTCCGAAGTTAATAAATTACCGAATATTAATTCTGCAACATACTTTTTTTCTTTTTTATGTATTTCAACAGGAATTCCTTGACCATCATTTTCTATTGAAATGAAATCATTTTCTACATTTACTTTGATGTATTTAACTTTTCCTGTTCTCAAGAAATGATCAGATGCATTGGTTAAAATTTCATCTACTATTTTTAAAAAACCGGGATTGAATTTTACAATTTTATTGACCATTTTTATATTTTCTAAATTGTTTATGTCATCCACTACAAAAATATTTCTATCTTCAGAAATTGTCGTACCTATATATGTATCTGGTCTTAATAAAATTTGATCCCTGTGTTCTAAATGTTGGTATCTTTCTTCTATTGTTAATTTTTTTTCTTTCATAACCGTTATATATTTAATAAAATGTTTTGTTTTTAAAAGTAGAAAAAAGTGGAAAAAAATACCCTTTTGTTTTTTAATATATACTTATAAAAATTATTATGAAAACAAAAACATTAAAAATTAATGAAAAATTACATAACGAATTGAAAAATTATTGTAACAATAAGATGTTGAAAATGAATATTTTCGTTGAAAATATTATATTTGATTATTTAAAAATGAATAATAAAAATGATAAAAAATGAATTTGTGATAATAAAACAAATAACACATAATTTCAATTATTATAAAGATTTGGGTTATAATGTTAAAAAAGGAAAGGAATTAATTATTAAAGTGAACGATTTGCCATCAACTTCACATATGGAAATTATTTGTATATGTGATATTTGTGGAAAAGAAAAAGTTATGCAATATAGAAATTACATTGATAGAATATACAATTCTGGTTTTTATGCTTGTAGTGGATGTAGATTCGAAAAAACAAAAATAACCAATAATTTAAGATATAATGTGGATAATGTTTTTCAATTAGAAAATATAAAAGAAAAAAACAAAGAAACATTATTAAAAAATTATGGTGTTGATCATCCATTGAAAAATGAAAAAATAAAAAATAAATTAAGAAAAACTTGTGTTGATAGATATGGTGTTGAAAATGTGTTTCAATTTCAAAAAAATATTGATATAATACAAAAAAAATCAAAAATAACAAGAATAAAAAATGGAAAACAAATACCAGATGATAAATTAACAGAATGGGATTTTTATAAAAAGAAAGTTACAAGTATTACTCGAAAAAATAAAAAACAACTTTTTCAAAATTGGAATGGATTTGATTATTATGATAATGAATATATCAAAGAAAATTTTAATCTTAAATGGTATAACACTAAACACCCATCAATTGATCATAAAATATCAATATACTATGGTTTTATAAATAAAATATCACCTGAAATAATAGGAAATATTGATAATTTGTGTATCACAAAAAGAGGAACGAATAGGAAAAAACATACACAAAATGAAAAAGTTTTTCTGTTATAATTTTTTTAAAAATGGAAAATTATATATATTGAAAAAAGTATTCTATTATGGAAAATTTATTTGTGGGGGATGGTGATAATAAAATCAAAATTATCGTTAACGAACAAAAGATAAAAAGAGTTGGTTACGAGGAAAATGTGGTTGAAAGAAGCAGAAAATCAGATATAGAAAGAAGAATAAGGGAAAAGATTAGAGATATTATTGATGAAAATATAGAAATTATAGAACAACAATATGATGTTGATATTAAAAATATAAATAGTTACAAACCTCTTTTAGTTAAGTTTTTCAAAAAGGGAAACAATTTTAAAGACTTATTGATTAAATTATCTGATTTAAAAAGAGATTTCGAAACACTAGATTCAAAAGAATATACTTTTGAAGAGTTTGTAGAACAAACTTTACATTCATTGGAAATGTCCAAAATAGGTGCTGAAAAAGATAGAAGAAATTTAGTGAAAGAACATGTTGAAAATTTCGGTAAATTTATCCAAAAAAAGTTAAACAAAGATTAATTATTTCAATATACAAAAAAGTTGAAAAAAATTAAAATTGTTTTTTAATGTAAAAACAATGGTATCAATGGTTTGCATTAAAAAGTGTCAAAAATAGCGTTTTTATATCAAATATATATCCGCTGACGTTTACAAAACGAAAAAAATAATAAAAATTTAACCTTTAAATTATTGATAATAAGGTAACTATGAAAACAGATGATTGGGACAATTGGAGGTGGCAACTCTCCAATTCCGTTAGAAATTTAGAAGATTTAAAAAAAGAGTTAAATCTGTTAGAAAATGAAAAAGTTGACAATATAAATAACCTCCCTTTAAGAATTACTCCGTATTATTTGGGATTGATCAAAAAGTATCCTATTTTAAGAAGGACGGTAGTTCCCACAATAAATGAATTTGAAATTTCGGATGAAGAAAATGATGATCCTTTGGAAGAAGATAAGTATAAACATGGTTGTGTTATCCACAAGTATTTAGATCGTTGTTTATTTCTAGCGACAAATTCATGTTCAACATATTGTCGTTATTGTACCAGATCTAGAGTTGTTGGTGGACATGAAAATTTTAGTAAACAAGATATTGATGATGGTATTGAATATATCAAAAATCATACAGAAATTCGTGATGTTATAGTATCCGGTGGAGATCCTTTCATAATGAGTGATAGAAATTTGGAATGGATTTTACAAAAACTCAGATCAATAAAACATATTGAAATAATTCGTATTGGAACTAAATTTCCGGTTGTACTTCCAATGAGGATAACAACAGAATTGTGTAATATGTTGAAAAAATATAGCCCTATTTATGTAAATATACATTTTACACATTTTTCTGAAATTACACAAGAATGTAAAGACGCTTGTAATAAACTGGCTGATTCCGGATTGGTTCTTGGGAGTCAAACGGTATTATTGAAAGGTATTAATGATAATGCTGAAGTTCTTCAAAAATTATTTCACGAGTTATTGAAAATTCGTGTAAAACCATATTATCTCTATCAAATGGATAAAATAAATGGTGGTTCACATTTTAGATGTGATCTAGATGTGATGATTGATATTATGAAGAAATCTATTGGATTTACAAGTGGTTTTCCAGAATGTATTATTGATACAGAGATTGGTAAAATTCCGTTAAGATTAGATTATGTTAATAGAAATGAAAACGGTAAATATATATTGACAAATTTTGAAAAAGGAAAATCAATAGAATATTAATTATTAATTAATTTTTAATCATATGTAAACATATTTCATTTAACCAACCATTTAATCTAGATGTTCTATATGCACATGTTTCAGTTTTTTTAAATTGTGATTTTGTTGTGTATTTTAAAGCTTCTTCTTTACATTTTTCCTTAGTCCAATATCCATTTGGTTTTTTCTTTTGAAACATATGAGAACATACTTCATCTAACCATTTATGATCATAACAAGGTGAATAAGCTAAACTATTTTTTTGAAATTCACTTCTACTTTTATATTTTAAAGATTCTTCACGACATTTTTCTTTTGTCCATTTTAATATATTACCACCCAAACCACCAGTTTTAAATCTATTTAGAATAATCCACTTTTCGTTTTTATATTTTTCTACATATTCACCTTCTTTAATTTTTGCTTCTTCTATATTAATATATTCGGTTAATTGTTTTTTTATTGGTTGTAAACCAGTTTTTATTATATGTACTGTTACAGCATCTTTTTTATCTTTTTTTCTTCTATTATTTCTTTTTTCTATATTATATGTTAACCCTATATAAACATGGTTATCTGGAAATTCATAGGAATATATACATCGTTTTACGATATTTCCAACTATTATCATGTGGGAACAAATTTCATTCATAAATTTTAAGTCTCTGGCTTTACCACAAGCTGATGGTGATTTTTCTTCAAATTCTTTTCTGGTTGTATATTTTAAAGCTTCTTCTTTACATCTTTGCTTAGTCCAGTATCCCTTTGGTTTCGAAAAAGAAATCATGTGACTACATATTTCATCAAGCCATTTATAATAATAAGAAGCATTATATATTGTTCGATTATTTTCTCTAAATTCTTTTTTTGTTGTGTATTTTAAAGCTTCTTCTTTACATCTTTCCTTAGTCCAGTATTCAAGTGGTTTTCTTTTCATATAATTATATATTAATATTTTTGATTCGAAAAAGATACTATATTTTTAGAAAATGATTTTTTATATATACTTTCAAGATGAAAATTGATAAAGTTAAATATTTCAAATTAAAAATTGATGATATGAAGTATCGAAGAAATGATGATGGTACTTTGTCTTTTATTGAATGGACAGGCTGGGGTTATATTCAAATTCCTTTTGGATACAAAGTTTATTTAAAAAAAGGAACAAGAAAACCAAAATTTACAATGGCTTATGGTAAAACAAGAGTTTTAGAAATTGATTTGACTAAATATCTTACAAAACATATTAGTTATCTTCAGGATAAAGAAGAAATAGAAAACACCAAAATTCCAGTTATACTAAATAAGCCAAAACAATTGAATTTATTTGAACATATCATTACGAAATTTGAAAATTTTGAAAAAGTATTATCATAGGGTTTTTAACAATTAAATTACACTTCAAATTTTTTAAATATTTCTTGAATATCAGGTAATTTTTTAAATATCATTTCCATTAATTGTTCCAGATATGGATAATCTTCTATATTTTCTAATTTAAGAAAATGAAGTAAACCATCTTGAACTGTCAAGGTGTAATTCATTTCAGGATTCAACCAGAATATCATTTCAAATATCTTATCTTCAATATTTAAGGATAGTAAAATTGCAACACCATCGTTAATTTTACCTATATAATCAATAACCGATACACTTATCATTTCGAGATCATCTTTTTTAATATATATAAAGAAAAGTCAAACCAAAGTGGATACAGATTTTAAAGATTTATACATTAGATATCCCGGTCATTCCAGATATGTACCATATAAAATGATACAGGATGATACAATTGAAGTCATTGTTCAAAAATTAGAGATGTTATTGTTTACAAGAACAGGGGAATTATTTGGTGACATTGGTTTCGGTGCAGATTTGGAATATTATCTTTGGCAAACCCAAGTTCCAGCTAATGATTTAAGAAACTTAATTTCAAAACAAATATCATATTATATTCCAGAATTAGAAACAATCGGTTATCAAATGTTTATAAATATCTATGAAGGAAAAGTTCAGGATATTTTGGTATTGGATTTTATAATCAAAGGATATAATTTAGAATTTATAATAAACTGATGATAACTAATTTTCAAATATTTGAGGGTAAGTCTGGATTGAAAAGAATATCCAAACAAGAAGCAATAGATAAAAATATGTTTGGTCCAGTTTATCACGGAACAAGACCTCATAATTGGGAAAATATTTTTACACAAGGATTTAAAATATTTTACGAAAACCCATCAAACACGTATTTATCAAATATTTATGATTCCGGATATTACCCACCTTTACATCATTTAGGATATGGTATTTATTTTACAACGGTTAGATCTATCGCAAAAAGATTCAATTTTGGAACAGAAAAGAATCTAAAAGAATTTTATCTTGATGTTTCAAACATTCATGAAATAAGATTTAGTTCTAAGAAAAATATGATGAAATGGTGGTTGGAAAATGGTTATAATGGTGAATTAGGAAAATCAGATAGAACTAAAGCAACTAAAAAGATGACAAATTTTTTAAAATCCAAATATGACGCAATTTGGTTTAAAGATAAAACGATGTATGGACCGTCTTTAGATGGTGATCAGATTGTTGTTTTTGATCCATCTAAAATATATATGGTGGATGATAGTTTATCGGGTGAAAAAGAAATAGGTTCCAAAGTTAAATCAAGTAGGGATATTATGGGGAAAACATTAGAAGTTGATTCGAATACTGGTGAATGGAAAAGAATAGATGTAATAGAAGTTCCAAAAGGAACAACTGGTAAGATTTTAAATAAAAAATCAGTTCAAGAAACAATTAAAAGGTTGAATTATAAACCGGAAGAACATTGGGCATATGGTTCAGAATATATTTATACTGTTAAATTTAATAAAGGGGGAACCCATCATAATATATTAGATAAAGATATAATTTGATAAATAATAAGTGTTTTTCACAAGAAATAAGTGTTTTTCACAAGAAATTTTATTAAACATTTTATAGTTATTTATATAAAATAGTTATGGCAAATTTTATTACAGTTGTAGATTGTATTTTCGTCAATAAAGACAAGTATTCTGAATTAACAGATGAAGATAAAATAAATTCCTTTTTCATTATAAATAGGAAATTTGGTTTGAAGTATCCAAAAATAGCTCAATTTTTAAATGATAAATCAATTGACAAAGCGTCCGCTGTTGATCAATGGTTTGTTTATTTCAAAAGTCAACAAGGTATTCCGGGTTGGTATTGGAAAACAAAGAGTAAGAAAGATACCGAAAAGGTGAAGAAAGAAAAAAGTTATGATAAAATAGCTAAACGATATGAATTGAAAGAGGAAGAAATGAATTTTTTGATAAAACATTTTAAAAAGGATCTAGATAAAGAATTGAAACAAATTGAATATTATGAAAAAGGTGATTAATTATCGTTGGTCAAATAATAAAGTTATTGATTTTGTAAATTGGTTTTTAAGATTACACAAATTACCAGAAAGATACCAATTAGAAAATATGACTATTATTGAAAGTTTTCAAAATGGTGATGATTTTAAACTTTGGCATAAATATCTTATAGAAAGAGACAATAAAATGATATTAAACGAAACAAAAACATTATTAATGTTATTACATTCTAAATTAGATAGTGTTGGTCCAGATTTTGACTGGGATGAATTTATAAATATATCATTGGAATGTCAAAGATTACAAGATGAACTAAAAATTATAGGTAATATATGAAATGTGATGATTGTGAACATATGAAATTTCATGATGGTGGAATCATTAAAAAATTGGATGATATTTCTTTTCATTATTGTGAAAAAGAACATTGGGAATTTGACGAATCTGATTTTGGTGAAATGACGGATGAAAATATAAACGAATCAATTGATATTTGGTCAGACTGTTCTGACTTTAAAGAAAAAATAAAATAAAATGGAAGATAATTATATTGCAAGAGAACTCGATACTGATGAAATCGATATTATTAAAGAATATTCAGATAACGGTAAATTACATCCAGATTGGTTTCCAATACCAACATATGATTTAGTTCAAATGGGATATCCAAGACCTAATTATGGTGGAATGGTATCAAGAAATTGGGGTGGTACTGATCATAATAATTGTTTACTTCCCGGTGATGGTATGTGGTGTAAAGTTGAAGATGTTAAAAAATATCTTGAAAGTATTAAAAAATAAAATAAATATATGGGACAGAGTATTAAGAAGAGAATTAAGAAAAGATTCAGGAAAAATCCTGAAAATAAATCTAAAATGAGAAAACTCATAGACAAAAACAATGAAGTTTTAAAATCACTTTCTGCATATAGTGTTTTTGTAAACGAAGCCAAGACATCGGTTAAAAAATAAGAACCTTATGTGTGAATAAAGATAGTAAAATTTATGTTGCTGGTCATCGTGGATTAGTTGGTTCTGAAATAGTCAAGAAACTAAAAAACGATGGTTATACAAACATAATAACAATGACTCATTCAGAGTTAGATTTAACTAGACAAAGTGATGTAGAACATTTTTTTAATTTTATAAAACCAGAATATGTTTTTGTAGCGGCTGCTAAAGTAGGTGGGATTTATGCAAATTCCACTTTTCCAGCTGAATTTGTTTATAGTAATTTAACTATTGAAACAAATATAATTCATTCATCTTATTTATCGGGTGTTAAGAAATTATTATTTTTAGGTAGTAGTTGCATTTATCCAAGGGATTGTGAACAACCAATTAAGGAAGAATATTTATTAACTTCTGAATTGGAAAAAACAAATAATGGATATGCTATTTCCAAAATAGCCGGAATTATAATGTGTCAAAAATACAATTTCCAGTATGGTACAAATTATATTTCATTAATGCCTACCAATCTTTACGGAAGTATAAATGACAATTATGATTTAAAAAATTCTCATGTTTTACCCGGAATGTTAAGAAAATTTCATGATGCACAAAATGATAAATTCTGGAATAAAATAATAGATTCAAGAGTTGAATTGTGGGGTGATGGCACACCAAAAAGAGAATTTCTACACGTTTCAGATTTGGCAGACGCAGCTTTATTTTTAATGGATAATTATGATTCCAGTGAAATAATAAATGTTGGTAGTGGTCAAGAAGTTACAATCGAAGAATTAGCGTATATCATTAAAGATGTTGTTGGTTTTTCGGGTAGGATAAATTTTAACTCACAATATCCGAATGGAACACCAAGAAAATTTTTGGATTCTACTAAATTAATGAATTTGGGTTGGAAACCTAAAATTGGATTAGAAGATGGTATTAAACAAACATATGAAGAATTATTAAAAAATCACCCTTTATTTAAACAATGAAAGATATATTATACCACAATCCAAAAATAGAAATAAGAAGATCACCCATCGCTGGCTGGGGTGTTTTTGCAAAAGAAGATATTGAACAAGATGAAATTCTTGAGGAAGCTCCTTTTTTAACTTTACCTATGGATCCATATGAATCTTCATCTCTATTTATTGATTATCGTTTTAATTTTCCAGCTAATGTGCCAAAATGGAAGGAACAAGCTATCCCATTTGGTTTTACCTGTCTTTATAATCATTCAAATACTGAAAGTAGTGCTTTTTGGTACACCGATGAAGAAAACAGATTATTCATTTTCAAAACAAAAAGATTTATAAAAAAAGATGAAGAAATTTTAGTTTATTATGGATCTGAAAGTTATTGGAAAGATGGAAGAACTCATATAAATGTTAAATGATAACAAAAGAATATTTTGAAACCATATATAGAGATAAATATAAATTCATTTATAATGGTGAACGTGCCACTTTAAAATGGCACATAATGAATATAATTAGATCTGAATTACGAAAATTTTATTTAAATAATTATCCTGATAAATGGATTGATACAGTAAAATTACCATATGATTTAAAGAAATTATTTAAATATATCATTATTACTGGTAAACATGATTTTATTCATAAATTTAAAAGTATGGGTGTTAAAAAAACTGGTTGGGATTTTACTGAATATTTTAATCTGATAGATAATATAGATATTGTTGAAAATTATAAAAAATATTATGGGAATTTAGATCCAAAAGAAAGATCATTAATTAATTTTTTGGAATCACACGAACAAGCTATTTGGCAAGTGATAGATTATTTTCAAAAAATTGGTATTGATATAAATTTTAGTTACAACACCAAAGTTCAATTTTTAGACCATATTAAAGAATTATTTAGAAAATATTCAAGTGGAATATTTGACCAAAAAGGAAATTTGTTTCCAAAAATGATAAAAGAAATAATAATAACAAAATCTTTGGGAAAAAGTTCAGTTGAAAAAGTAATCAATGATTTAAAATCAAAAGAATATGAATTTGTAACAACAGATAGTGGTGATTTATTAGATATCGAAAAAGGTATAGATTTAATATTTATAAATCCACCGGATATTACGGGGAAAACAATGCAAATAAAAACTATTAGAAATGATGGTGTGATATGGGGGATGGAAAATCACAAAATAATAGTTCATTGTTCTGTAAGGGCGATAAAATCATATTCAGATGATGTTGATTATTTTGCGTTTTCAAATAACGATAATGTTTATTATTTTTTCAATCAAGAAGTAGATAAAAAGTCTGATGGTAAAGGTTATCTTTTCAAAAAGGATTCATATACAGAAGATTTAATTCATATTAAAAAATCAATTTAACATTTTAATATATACTGAAAATCAAAGTTTATATTAATGAAAACTTTTAAACAATTTCTTATTTTAGAATCACAACAAATTGTTGATTATACCGGTTTGAATAATAAAGATTTATCCGATAAGATAAGTGATTTAACTATTCAATATGATGATCAAATTCAATTTCATTCTATGGAAGGTGTTATTAATGAAACAGTATTGGATGCAACTGGTGATGATAATGGTTTATATTTTCATTGTCCAGATAAAATATATACGGTTGATAGAAACTATGATATTGTTATAGGACCAAAAAAATTAATATGTAAAATATGAAATTATTAAGTTTTTCAAATTTTTTAAATGAAGGTAAAGAAAATAAATTCGATTCTGATTTATTCTGGTCAAATTGGAAAAAAGAACAAGGTAGTGTAACAGAATTGGCAAAAGAAAAACACGATTTGATACGTTCAATAATGGATTCAAAAGAAAATACATATTCACAAAATAGACTAGAAAAATATTCTGTTGAAGATTTGAAAGAAATAAAAAATGATATTTAAAATGGTGAAAAACTGGCAACAATTTAATGAATCTTTTAATATTCCCGGTATTAGAATAAATGAAATCACCGTAGGATTAAAACCAGCGGATAAGGGTCATAAAACCATGATTGCAACCTATTTTAATACATTTGAAAATTATATTGATGTGGAAGATGCTGTAAGACATATTTTTAAGGTAAATGACTTGACTGGTGACATCCTCAATAGTAACAGGGTACAATTTAGGGTTATAATTTTGGGCAAACAGGAGATAGAGGAAACCGTTAAAAACAACATTACAAATCTTTCTATTTCTGAATTCTATTCCAATTTACCAAACAGTTTAAATATTTATGGAATAAATGTTAAACCTGTATCTTTTATTAATAAAGATGATTTAAAATTCACATTCAATAATATATTAACTATTGAAGAAATAATAAAAATAATCACTATGATTTCTGGTTTCGAACATAAAGGTGAGAAAGAAGGATATTATATTTGGACAAAACAATTGTAAAAAAAAACGAGAACATGAAAATTAAAAAATTTAAACAGTTTATTAACGAAGATTATACTGAAGCTTCGGAAGATGCTGGATTGTATGATAAAATGTCGATTTTACTCAATAAAGCAAATATACTTTATTGTAAATTTAAAGGTGATGATCCAGATGATTGGGAGGATTATGATTCACCAGAGGAAGCAATGGAAGCATTAGATGAAATTCCAGAATCTCATGAACTTTATACAGAAGCATTAGAATTGTATAATGAAATTTATTCTTTGAATGAGAAAATTGATGAGACAGAATCAGAATCATATTTTAATAATAAAAATAAGATAGAATAATGAAAACATTTGAAAATTTTATTAATGAAATAAATATAAATATAATGGAAGAAAAAATATGTAGAAACCCACAAGAATTTAGAAATATAATGTTAGAGAAAACAAAAAATATTTCAAAAAGAAAAAGATTTTTTATATCAGATATTCATTTTCAAGATGATAGATTAAATCTTTATGGTAGAGATTTAATGTTCAATAATTCTAATGAAGTTGATAAATATATTATTAAAAATTGGAATAAAACAATAAATGAAAATGATTTGGTCATTGTAGTCGGTGATGTATCGATGACTAAAGAAGGATTAGAAAATTTAAAGAAATTAAACGGTGAAAAATGGTTGGTAAAAGGCAATTACGATATTTCTGTTGAAAATGGTGGAACGGCTAAATATGAAATATCAGATAAAATTTTATCTAAATATTTTACCAAAGTTGTAGACGAACTAGAATTAGAAATCGGAAACGAAATTGTTTATATTAATCATTTTCCGACTAATACGAAACCAAATTTCTTCAACATCACAGGACACATCCACGGTACTTGGAAAGTACAAAGAAATATGATAAATGTTGGTGTCGATGCTTGGCATTTTATGCCAGTTTCCGAAGATTTAATAAAATTTCAAATGAATGGTATTAGGATTCACTATGATCAAAATGTATTTGCTGGTGAATTAAATTCAAATATTCAACATAAAAAAGGTGAAGTGAAAGTATTAAGAGCACCAGAATATGATATTGTTGAAAATTTTGAAAATAATAAAGATATTGTCGTATTTCTCGCCGGACCTATTCAAGGTGCAACAGAATGGCAAGAAGAATTCATTGAAAAAATTCAAAAAGAATTCAAAAATTTAAAAGAAAACAAAAATATTGTTATTTGTTCACCAAGAAGATTGGAAAAAAGTAAAGATTTTGTTTATAATGAACAAGTTGATTGGGAATCGTATTATTTAGATAATGCGTCAAAGAATGGTATAATTGTTTTCTGGCTAGCTAAAGAAAAAGAAAAAATTGAAGGTAGAAGTTATGCCCAAACAACAAGATTTGAAATAGGTGAATGGTGGGCTAAAGGACAAAATATAAAAGATTTTAAAATTGTAATAGGTGCTCAAAAAGAATTTGATGGTCAAAAATATATTATAAATAAATTTTCCAGTACATATCCAAAATTCAAAATGAATACAAATATTGATGATATGATAACAGAAATAGTTGAAAAAATAAAAGATAAATTGAAAGAATAAAAATTGAAACAATTTCAAGAAACCGATAAATTATTTTATCGGTTTTTTTATGCTTGAAAATCAATATATACGAGAAAATAATCACAAGAAATATGCCAGAACAATTAAATTTATCAGAATTGGTTCAAGTGAACTTTCCTGAAAATCAATATTATAGAGAAGAAACAGCAAAAACTCAAATCACTCTTCATCATACTGTTTCAGGTCCGAACGCTAACGGAGTTGTAAATTGGTGGTTACAAGGACCAGAAAGAATAGCTACCCATTTTATTATTCAAGGTGATGGTAAAATTTACCAATTATATTCATCAAAATATTGGGCACATCATTTGGGTGTTAAAAGTAGTTTTCTACAACAACTTGGATTTACAGATTCCGGAACAAGAAATACAATTTTAAATAAAACGACAATTGGTATAGAAATATGTCGTTGGGGTGGTTTAATAAAAGATATGAATGGTTTTCACCCTTCTTATTGGGATGCAAACATTGGTAAAGAAGTTGGAAACCCAAAAATTGTAATACCTGAAAATAACGTTCAAATATTCGAGAAACCATTTAGAGATTATAAATATTTCGAAAAATATACACCTGAACAAATTAATTCTGTTGCAAAATTAGTTAATTACTTATGTGATAGATGGAATATTCCAAAGACATATAATAATGATATGTGGGATGTATCAAGAGATGCATTGGCGGGTAAACCGGGCATTTGGGGACATGTGTCATATAGAAACGATAAATCTGATCCGGATCCACAGCCAGAAATAATATCAGCTTTACAATCATTGGTTTAATTGTTTTTTCCAATCAAAACCACCAGCTATTTTTCTATTTCCATTTATAACGGAACCTATATGTTTTATATTTGTTTTATCAAAAGCTTCTTTTATACTATTATAAGTATTTATAATTTGATTATCTTTTATTTGTAATATAATGTAATCTTTTTTACATCTATTTATTTTATTTTGTAATTTATTTTCATCACCATCAAACAACCATATAAAATTACCAGCTGAAACTATATTATCATTTACAACATGTGATATGTAGTCTCTTTTTATTCCGGTGAAGTTTGATGCTTCGGATATAGATTCGAATTTATTTATCATTTTTCCATTTTTATCATATTGAATAATTGTTTTTTGATTTTTTCTTTTATATTTTAAAAAACTATATTTATCATAATCATCTTCATAACACCAATAATAACCAAAAACAGATTTTAATTTATTTTTACAAACTTTTGATATATTAGAGTTTTTCAAATCCACATTTAAATATTTCAAAGCATTTTTTATCGATTCAAATTTATTTAATATTTCACCATTTTTCATATCGATTTGATAAATAATCTTATTATTATTTGCCTTCTTACCTTTGTGTGATTTAGAAAGATTTTTAATATGATTTTCCGAAAATGTGATTCCAGACCTTCCAATAGATATATTTCTCTTCCATTCTTCTGATAATTTTCTACCTTTTTGAGCGTTTGTTATTTTATTTTTTGATTCTTCTGTATGTTTAAATCCAGTAACATCAAATCCACCACCATTATTACCATTTACTAAATTAAATCCCCAAGATTTTAATTGTGAAATCCAATATTTTTCCCAAAAATTCCAATTTTCAACATCTACAATATCGATAACTTCCATGACTGGTTTAATCCCTTTATTTTTCAAACTTTTAACCCAATTTCTTTTTCTATTTTTATATTTTGGTGAAGTTTTTAAATGGGATTTGTATCTTATTGACATATCTTTTGTTTTTCCACAATAACGAACTTCATTTGTTGTGGGATCTGATAATGTATAAATATATATCTTCACAATGTTAATTTATTTATGACTATATATTAAAATTTTATTCTTGTTTATTCTATATTTTTCATGTGTCCAAATACCTTAAACAAAGAATTGTTTTTCATATATAATAGATAACAAGTCTTTTTTATGCATTATAGAAAAATTTCAACAAATCCAAACTGGACAAAAGCTAAAAAAATATTTGATAAATCATTTTCAAATGATGTTATATATCAAAAAAACCCAGATGGGTTTAAACACCAATGGTATTTTATCAATAAATATGGTAAACTATATGGTATATTTAATGGTGATAAATTAATGGGTATTTGTGCTTGGGTTTATCCGGTTGATTTTGATAATTATATTTCGGTTATAGATCTTTGTGTAGAACCAAATGAAAGAAATAAAGGTTACGGTCAGAAAATATTGAGATATACATTAAGTCAGATCAAGAAATCAAAATTTAGATATATTGATATTATGATTGATACAAATTTAAAAGACTTTTTCGAAAAAAATTATTTTAAAATTCTATTTGATCATGGTGAAAAACATAACGAAAATTACAGATATTTTATGTATTATGAAAAATAGAATTTATATATAAGTTAAAATTAAATTTAGATGGATACAGCTTGTGGAATTTTCTTAATAAACAACAAAAATGAACTCTTATTGGGTCACGCTATAAATGCACCTTTTAATATGTGGTCAATACCAAAAGGACTAATAGAAAAAGGTGAAACATATATGGAAGCCGCTATCAGAGAAACTTTTGAAGAAACAAATGTGAAAATAAATTTAAATTCCAATAAAATAACACAAATATTGGAATTTGAAATGATTAAATATCAAAAGACAAAGAAACAACTTAAATCTTATGCTATTTTTACCAATGAAGATTTTTCAAAAGTTGAATTAAAATGTACATCCACATTCATTAACAGAAGAGGAGATAAAGTTCCGGAAAATGATAAAGTAATGTGGGTTCCATTATATTTTAAAGATGATCCAAAATATTCATATATACAATTACACGATACACAAGAAACTTTATTAAAACATTTAATCGAAAAATTAAGTGAATAATTTTTATTTTCAAATATTTTTCTTATATTAGTTTAAAATCAGAAATATGTCAGAAATTTCAGTAAATCTTAAATTTTACGCTGTAAGAAGTAAAGATGGTAAATGGTTAAGAGCAAAAGGATATAGTGGTTCGGGTGAATCTTGGGTTACAGATATTTTAAATGCTAAAATTTATCCTAAAATGGGTAATGCGAGACGCCAAATAACTTGGTGGTCAAATCAATATCCTGAATACGGTATTCCAGAAATGGTCGAATTTTCTATAACTACCGGAACAATCATAGACGAAAGTGATAGAGTTAAAATTTCTATGGAAAAGAAGAAAAAGAAAGAAGAGATGGCGGAAATTAATCAAAGAAAATGGAATTTAAAAAGAGCGGAAGATGAGTTAATAGAAGTATTAATATCAAAAATTCATAATGTTACAGTAACCGAAGCAAATCTACATTATATGGGAAGTATAACCATTGATGAAGATATGATGGATGATGTAAACATGATCGAAAATCAAAAAGTTCAAGTTCTTAATTTAAATAACGGTGAAAGAATAGAAACCTATATTCTCAAAGGAGAAAGAGGTTCTAACATCATCGGAATAAATGGAGCGGCAGCTAGAAAATTCTATGTCGGTGATAAAATTTTAATATTAGCATACGGAACAATGGATTTTGATACCGCAAAAGATTTCAAACCTTTAATTAAAATTTATGAATAGATATTGTATTAAATGTGGGAAAGAAATTAAATTAATTTACGAACCAGAAAAAGATTATCCACCAGAACGTTGTTTATGGGAAGGTGGTGTTGTTGAAAGAATATTCGCTGGATTCGGTAGTAAATTAGATGGAAACGAATATATAATTACAGTTTGTGATGAATGTTTAACGAGTTTTGGTGAAGTTTGTTAAGATTTGGTTTATTTGATTTTGATTTGTCATGGTGGAAATAGGGGGATATTTTATCCCCCTTTTTCTTTTATTTTAACATTATTATTGCATCAGTAAACCATCTTGGTAAATATGATGTTCTTTTTAGTATATCTGAAAAAGATGAATCTAAAATAAAAGTATGTGCCCAATCATTTTCTGATCTAACACTACGACCAGACATTTGAATAATTTGCACACAAGTAAACCAATCGTACCATCTTTTATCTGCTTTTTGTCTGGCTTTGATTTTATTACTACTTATATTTGGGTATGGCATTTTTACAATAATTTGAAACCTTGATAGGTCTCCATCTAAAGATATTCCACTTATTAGTGATGGTGAAATCATAACCGAATTTGTTTTTTCTTCATCTTCACTTTTTATCTTTTTACCTTCTTTCAAAAATTTAGTCACAATATCTTCTCTGGTTTCCGGATCATGTTTAATTAATCTATCATCATCTATTGCATTTTTTATCCAATCAGCAATTTCATAATTAGTAGTATGTATAATACCACTCTTATCTTTATACTTTTTTAAAATGTTTTTGATAATAGGAACCTGTTTTTCAAATGTTTCTCTTTTGGAATTATATGTCATTTTACCACATTTGACATAATATAAAGGTCTATTTTGTATTGGGAATGTAGATTCAAGACTATAGTAATCAGTTAGTTCTGGTTGTAAACCATTTGTAAAACAGAACATATTTTTATCTAAAATACTACCACTCATAAAAACAATATGATCATATCTTTTCCAAACATATTCATTGAGGTAATCATAACCCCAAATTGGTTCGATTATAAGTTCAACTCTTTTATCTTTTGAATATGTGATATCCAATGACCAGTTATCTGGATCTTTATCATATTTAACTAAAATATTATCAAATTTTTCGATTTGACTTGATGTATAGGAATAATATTTGAAATATAATTGTTTATTTTCATTACTTTTCAGAAGTCCTTCATATTTTTGATTTAGTACTGAAATATATGGTATGAATTTATCTTGAATAAAATCCATAAATTCCTGAACTGTTTTTATATTGTTTAAAATTTGTTCATATTTTTCAATATAGACTTGATCCATTCCATATTTTTTTAATAATTTACCACTTAATTTAGTGGATAAAAAATCACAAAAAACAGATTCAAAATCATGAGCTTCATCACAAATAAGTACACTAGCATTTCTATCTTCCAGTGTCGGTGTCGGTGCGTAAATCATAAAACTATTTATCAGATGGAAATTTGTAATTCCAATATCTGAATGAGTCCAAATAAGTTTGTCAATATCATAAGGACAATGATCACATTTTTTGAGACTCTGAATGGAATTCATTTCTTTTCCTTCCTGACAATTAAACCCTTGATGTCTTGTACAGTTATAATTGTTTTGTCCTTTCAATACTTTTATGAAATTGAAACTATTTTGGTATTGATCTTGAAGTAATTTACTGTTTGTAACAATATCAATTTTAGTATTTTCATCACCTACATAATTTTTATACCAATTTGAAAACATGATTGCAAAATATGATTTTCCACTACCCACTGGTGAATTTAAAAGTAAAAATTTTTTACCATTATTTATAGATTCTTTACATTTTTGAATAAGTTCTATTTGTTGTGGTCTTGGTTTCATTTCCATAGGAAAATAAATATCCACTTTTCCATCTATGTTTATCATTTATATTCTATAAAAAAAATTGTTATTTGTTTTTAATTTTCCAATTATTATATAGATAAATTTTTTCAATCCATTTATTTTTTAACGATTGTTTATAAACATGAGATGATTTTTTAATAAATTGTGTGGGTGTTTTATATTTTTTTGATTCATTCAAACAATTTTCATAAATTTCCCAATATTTTATTGATTTATTTGGTAATTTCCAATTCATATTAGAATAAATATCCAACAACCAATTATTTTTAATTGAATTTTTATATGCCGTAAAAGATTTTCTGAAGTTAGATTTTGTTTTTTGTTTCTTAGCTTCTTCTAAACATTTTTCATAATTCCAATAATTATTGGGCTTTCTTCCTTCTTTCATATGTGAACATAATTCATCTAACCAACCATTTTTTTTAACAGTATAATATGATGGTGAATTTTTGAAATATTCTGTTTTAGTTTGATATTTTTTTGATTCATCTAAACATTTTTCTTTTGTCCATTTTATTAATTTAGAACATCCAATTCCGCCTGTTTTAGATGAGTTTAAAACAAACCAACCATCGTATTTATATTTTTTTACATATTCACCTTCTTTAATTTTAGCGTTTTTCACATCAATATAATCAGTTAATTGTACAAGTTTTGGTTCTAAATTTGTTTCTTTAATATGTTTAAACACTGGTCCCTTTTTCATGTGTTGTAAATGTCTAATATTTAAATTATAAGTTAAACCAACATACACATAATTATCAACAAATTCATAAGAATATATACATCTATTATATAGATTTCCACATATTACAATATGATCATATGATTCTTTCATCCAATCATTATGAAGTATTTTCAAATATAAATAAAAATTATTTTTAATCAAATCTTTCAATGTTTTATATTTTTTACTTTCTTCAATACAATATTCTTTTGAATATGATTTAATTTTTAAATTTAAATGACTACATAAAATTAACCAATTATTTTGTAAACATAATTGATAAGCCCTTGGTGAATTATTATTGAATTCTGTCCTTGTTTTATATTTTAATGATTCATTTATACATTTTTCTTTTGTCCAATAATTTCTCAATTTTTTAGATATCATGTGGGAACAAAAATCATCCAACCAATTGTTTTTCTGACATTTATTATAAACACCCGGATTTTCATTAAAAAAATCAATTCTTCTATTATATTTTAATGCTTCATCTCGACATTTTTCTTTGGTCCATTTAAAATTATATGATTTTGGTCTGTTCATATGTGAACATATATCATTTAACCACCCATTTTTATAAGCACTATTATAAGATGATCCTGATTTTTTTTGATATTCAAATTTATTCTTATATTTTAATGCTTCTTCTTGACATTTTTCTTTTGTCCATTTGAAATTGTGTGGTTTCATTACAAAATAATTTCTTTTTCTAATAATCCAGATTCTTTAATGTCTTTATATATTAAGTATTCAATATATTGTGATTTATTTTCGAAATTATCTTCTAAAAAATCATAAACAATGACATCTAGTCTCAATGATATTTTTCTTTTTGTTACTGGTTTTTTCATATATGTATCTTTTTTGTAGTATATATAAATAAAATAAAGTCATATTTTTCTATTTTACAATTATTTTAAACCAATCTATAATTTTTTTATATAAATATCATGGGCAGACCAAAAATAACGAACAAAAAAAAGAGTTTATCAATATCTGTTAATATTGAGTTGGATGAAATATTGGATAAAATTTGCAAAGATAAAAATATTAACAAATCGAAGTATATTGAATATTTAATTAAAAAAGACATTGATAATGGCAAAATTAAGAAGAGTTAGTGATGGTGCTGGTGATTGTGGTTCTGATTCACAAGCAATAAAATGGAATGAAGATAGAACTTTTAAAGAAGTTGTAAGTCATAAACCGACAGTTGGTTGTTCTATGTATGTTGGTTCTGCAACAGCTAGAAGTTATCAATATCAGGATTATTGGTTAACAACGGAAGTTTTAGAGATATTGGAAGAAACCGATGATTATGTTAGATTCAGGACCAAAAATTCTGAATATGAATGGTGGACATGAAAAAACGCTGATTAACTGGTTCAGTGTTTGAAACCTTTGTACACTCCAGACCTAAGGTAAAGAGAATATTATTGTTTTCTTCTTATTCCTCTTCTGGTTGTTGGAACTTTTGGTTCATCTTCCATATGAGTATTTGTAATCCCAATTGAAGTTAAATAATCATCCATTGTTCTGAAAATTTTTCTACTTCCCGGATTCGATGATAAATTTTTCCATTCTTCAGCTCTCATAGCTGATGTCATAACAGGTTTAGGTGGAAGAACTTTTAAGTCTTTTTCATCTGGAACTTCATCTATTGGTAATTCATCAACTGGTAATGTTTCTTCTAGATTTTCTTCTTCTTGTGTTTCACCCATTTCGTGTTTTAAATCTTCTACATCCAATTCTTCATTTACCTTGAATTCATTGAATTTCTTAATATTTCTTTTCATAATTGTTTCGGTTATTTTTTCACCTTGTGGTGGATTTTCATCTTGTTGAATTTCTTCCTTTTTCTTTTCTTCTTTTTTCTTTACATCTCTACTTATTTCAAAATGATAGAAATCACCACCTTCAACAGTGCCTTTTTCCATTCTTCCATTTAAAAATTGACCTCCTTTTATGATACCATCTAAAAAATCTCCATCTAACCATCTTCCATTAAACCATACACCATTCATCCAAGTACCATATTTCCAAACACCATCTCTCCATGCACCATAAACCCATGTTCCACTAAAGAATGTACCTGAATTCATGATTAAAGTTTCCTTTAATATTTCAATTCTTACATCTTCTACTTCACAATCCAAAAACCATTGAAATCCTTTTTTAACAAGAATTTCATCAATTCTCCATTGTTCAGTAAAAGTCTTTTTATCGTACTTTAATTCTTTATATCTTTTCATTTTTGAGTTCTTTAAATCTTTTATATAACTTGATACCTTCTTCTCTAATTTCATCACTACCACCAGCCATTACATTTTCGTTACTATAATTATACCAGTGTAATCCACCACCGATACTATCAGCCAACACATATGATAAATGATTATCCATTTGTGGATATACACCATATACAGGTTTTTTTGTATCCATACTATGTTCACCCCCTCTATCGATTACATAACCCCAAATCCACTTGGAAATGTCTTTACCATCTTCCATATCCTTTTCAATTCGTTCCTTGAGTTCACGACGCGTTTTTTGGTTATCTCTAACGATTCTTCTTCTATCTTCCTTGGTTTGGTTTTCATCCCAATTATTCCATCTTATTCTATCTTGGAATTTCACTTTGTCTTGATATCCTTCAAATGTTTTTAAATATATCATATCCCTAAATATTCTTTTAAATCAAGTACTATATCTTCAATGTTACCTTCGATTCCATTATCTTCAAAATGAGTACCACTACCATGACCAGAACCCGGAACATTATAAATAAAATATACCCAATCACCAAGATCATAATCAGCATCAAAATTATATTCATTTCCATCTATTGATATTTTCCCAATGAATCCAGATAAAGGCACCTTTTGTAAATGTGTTATTTTTACATTAGGTAATTTTTCCAGTTCTAATAATTCATCTTTTGGACTATATTCATTATTTTCTATTATAAACTGTTTATATGTTTTCATCATTTGGAACCTATTTCTGATTATATATAAAAATATAAAAACAGAAAATATAAAACTTTTATTGTTCCAAGATATAAAAAGTTTAAAAATAAAAGGTTAAACATGTTAAAAGGCAAAAAATTTCAAAGTCTAAAAGACCAAAAAGTGGTATCCGTACTAGAAGAAAATGGTGTATGGGTAACACTTGATGATTCTACGAATATAAAAACAGATGTTTTCTTACAAAAATATACAGAATTTTTCGAACCGGATAATTTTTTCACTCATGATCCTGTTATGGAAAGACTAGCACAACAGTTTAATGAAAAAGTAAACATAAATACCACACCAATTGTTACCCCAAGTGGAATAGAAATGAGTGGTAATCAAGCTCCAGCTGGTATATTTATTGAAGAAACACCGGATGATATGGAAAGAAAAAAGAGGGAATTATTAAACAGTTTTCAAAATAATTACAGACCACCAGTTGTTCAAGATGCAATTGATATGAATACAATTGGAAATCCAAATTATCAACCACCACAACAATTTCAAAAAAGAGAAAGGGGAACTTATATTCCACCAGAATCTACATCAGAAGTTAAAAATTTAACTACCGGTGAAGTTATTGTTAAAGCTAATGTACAACAGGCTTCTTATTCTGAAACACCATCACAACCAGCATCACAAGACATCTATAAGACTTATGAACAAATAAACCAACAACCATCACAACCGTATCAACCACCTGTTCAACAGCCAGTTCAACCACCGTATCAACCACAAGGTCCGGTTGGAAATTCATCCAATCCGTCACCATCTGGAATGAGAACTGATTTAACACCGGAACAAGAAGCTTTTATGTTTTTCAAAAAATTCAAAAAAATTCATCCTATTGATGTTAAATTGATATTTAAAGAATTGATAGCTGATCCTACATATCTTCGTCAAACCGCAATGAACTTTGATGGTGATATTGTTAAATTCTATACTAATGAATTAATGAATAAACTTTGGGACAATCCATCATTACTTGAAAAACAAATATATGATGAGTTTAAAAAAATCATAATAGGTGAAGATGTAAATTCCGAAAAACAAGATATACCATCAGAACATAAAGAATTTTTAAAACCGGAATTAGATAAATATAATGATATTCCAATAATTATAAACACACCAGAAGAAAATGTCATTGTTCCAGAAAAAGTAATCAAAATAAATGGTGAATATGAGTAAATATAAAATAGATTTAAGATTTATAGAACAAGCTGTCAGAATAAGAAGGGATTTCTTGAGTTCACTAAAAATAGCGAACGAAAGACAAGAAGTTGTTATGGTTTATCTTGACCAATTAAACAAATTGAAAGATGATTTGGATGGTATTGAAAATAAAGAAGATCTCATATTGAAAATAGGTGAAATAGAAAAAAGTATTTTGGTTATCGAGAAAGAAATGAGTTATCACCTTCAAAAAAGAGAAATATTAGAAAACGATTCTAAAAAACTTTCTGAAATGGTTTTAGAACGTTATCCGGGTATAACAGAAGATGAAATAAAAGAACAAATATACCCTTATATAAAAGATTTGACAATATGATGGACATATCAAAAATAAATTTAAAAGATATTAAAGATGAATCGATGATACCTGTTTATTTGGTAATTAGAATTTACGATTTCAATAATTATTACATAGAAAATAATGAAATAGAATTTGATAGATTAACGGTAAACGAAAATATACTGGATATTATTGATAATGTGAATTTTGTATATTCAAAAAAATCAGAAAACGAAAACGAAATTCATAAAGTTGGATTCCTTAGAAATTTTGAAGTATATCTAGATCCAAACAAAAAAGATAATACTATTGTATTCGAAAATCAGAATAAGGATAAAGCTGTATTAGAAGTTACCCTATAATTTTTTTATTTCGATAAAAGATCCTACCTTTGTCGTAGTGAAATTATGTTCGTAGTGAAATTATGTTCTTTGACTTGATGGAGTTGAAAGGTGTCGAAACCGATGGAATACTTGAGGCGTATCACATTTGCGGTTCTTAGTAGTGAGTAGTACCATGCTAATGATTTTTATCAACAGAACTTGGTCGGGGCTTGCTCCCGTAACAAATCTAACCAATAGATGTGCTCTATGCGGACTGGAAGTCTTTGCCGTACACAATGTAGAAAATACACCACACATTAATACTGGTGCGAAACGGAATCTCCCCAGCGAGCCGGCTTGAAACAACGCGACTGGACACCCTCCATACAAGTCATTTTTTAAACAAATTGGAAATAATACAATATAAAATACAAATATATAAATTATGTGTATTTTCAGACAGGAGAAAAATCTGATAAACCAAATTGGTAGGATTTTTATCTGAAAAGTCTCAAATACACTAATATCGTTCTTTGAATATGATTGTGAAAAAAATGGATAAGTCAAAATACTCCCATTAAAGTCGGTAGTCGAAAGACACAAAGCATGGATAAGAGTTTAAAGTTTTGATAATCACAATCAACCGGGGGTGACTTGGAATAGACATGAATTCGTAATAGTGAATCTGCAAGTATCGCACTTTCTAGGAAGCGATTAATAAATTGATAGGAAAACAATAAAAGCAAATACAATTGTCGCTGAGGATATGATGAATATCCAAACAAGTGTAACTAAGGGTGTTACCCCTTTTGCACGTGTAGAAAGAGCTAGAATGGCTCTCGCAGCTTAAGAAAAAAAGTAACTCATCCGATATTAGAAAGGTTTAACGGAACAGTAAAATATTAAACCAATTGACGGTTTTTTGATTTCCTAATATATCGAAATCAAATAGTTGACAGTCCTTAAGAACTGTATAAACTTTGTAGACGATTCTTAAAATAATTTGTGCACGAGGGTTCGAATCCCTCCATCTCCACACTAAAAACCCAGTCAAATATAATTTTTTGACTGGTTTTTTTTATTTATATAATTTAAAATAATCTTTTCAATATTTTCATCATATTTTATTATCAACAAATCAATATTATTTAAAATACAATATTCGATTTTTAATTTATCATTTTTTATAATCTTTTCAAAATTTAATTTACCACCAAAATATTTTTTCGGTTGATAATGTTGTATCCCATTATATTCAATACATAAATTATAATTAGGTAAATAAAAATCGAATTTAAGTAATTTGATATTTTTACAATCATTAAATTTTTTTTCTTGTATATAATTTATTCCAAAATCATCTAATAAATAAGATATTTTAATTTCACCAGATGATTTTTTACATTTAAAACAACCATGATTATTTAAATGATTATTTGGTTTTTGAATAAAAACACCATGATGTTGACATATTATTTTTATATGTGTTTTATTATTTTTATATTCAACAAGTGAATAATCATATTTGTTTCTGTGGACTTTTTTTGCTTTTTCTATAAATTCTTCTTTTGTATCTTTATTAGTCATTCCCCACCCTTTTAAATGAGTATTTGGCCATTGTTCGAATATGATTCCATCCTTTATTATTTTTATATTTTTTTTATTACCTATATATTCTACTAATGAATAATCATATTTATCACCATGAATTTTTATAGCTTTTTCTATAAATTCTTCCGTTGTTAATTTTTTCATATGATTATTTTATTTATTTTTTCTCTATAAACATCATTCTTTATCAATTCTTGAATAATACAATATTCGACAAATTTAGATCTGTTATCAAAATTTTCATCAACCATATTCACAACATCTTGATTAATAGTCACCGAAATTTCAGATTTTGTTTTATTTTTCATAAATTCTTTTTATCTTTATATATTAAATTAAAAAAGTCATATTTATCACTTTTAAAACTTTTTAATATTTTTAATATAAAAAAGGAATGAAGAAAAAATATCCAGAAAATAAAAAGAAAAAGAAATTAACATTAACTATTAATCAAGAGTTATCAAAATTACTCGATGAATATATGTTGGAAAATGACATTTTCAATAAATCTGAATTTATCGAAAAATTGATTAAAAAACAATTAGAAAAATAATATATATTTTGTCATTAACCATTGGTTGCTTGACGTGGTGTACCACATTACCGTATTTGTGGCATAAAAAAACCAGTTGAAAGACTGGTTTTTTTATTTAAAGTAATCCCAAATTTATATTTTTTCGTAAGTCAAGTATTGATAGTTAAATTGACATTCTTCATCATATTGTATTTCACTAAAAGTAGATACTTTCCATATTTCTAAATCTATATATGGAAAGTATGTATCACCATAAAAATATTTATAAATTTTAGTGATATATAATTTATTGGCGTATTTCATAAATTCTCTATAAATACTTCCACCACCAATTATGAACACTTCATATTCATCATTAATATCATTTAAAGCTTCCGCGGTTTCCAGTGCACTTTCTATGGAATGAACAATTCTGATGTCACAATCATCCATTTTCATAGGTGGAATATTTAATTTAAAATCGTAATCATTGGATATAATGATATTTGTTCTATGTGGTAATGGTTTACCGATGGATTCATATGTTTTCTGACCCATAATAACAATATGGTTAAATGTTAAAGACTTGAATCTCTTCAAATCATCACTTAAATGCCAAAGTAATTGGTTATCCTTACCAATGACATTATTGTTTGCCACCGCACTTATAATTGATATATTCATAGGTTATTTTTCACTTAATAAGTTTTTAACTTGATTGGAAGAAACATAGTCTTTCATTTTTCCTTCTTTATCCGGAATTTTCGTTGGTTCTATCTTTTCTATTTCAGAATAAAGATTGTCAACGAATGTTTTTAAATCTTCTATTCCTTTTTTATATTCGAATGGTGGATTGTATTCATCTGGAAAACAATCTTTAAAAGTAATAACTTCTTTTAATATTACATTTTTTAATATCCAAAGTCTATTATTGTTAATAGAACTTTTAATTTTCAAGTATTCTTCAATATGATCTTTAAATCTATGTACAATATTTGGTGTTTCAACCACTTTAAGAAGACCTATAACATAAGCATCTTCTTCTTTCAATACCAATGGTTTATCTTCTTGGATAATTTTTGTTATTTCTTCTCTTTGTTTAAGTTTCCTTTTTCCTGTTATGGCGTCTGGAACAGTCAAAAAATATCTTTGATATTCTAACCATAAACAACGTTTTATTATATCACTTGGAGTAACTAAGATCTGCATTAGTGGGTTATTATTTTTTTGAATTCTATTATAGAATAAAAATGTTAAAAAGTTTTAAATAAACATTATAAGAATTGATATCAACCCAACAATTAAGGTTCCAATACCAATACCGATTGACCATTTTTGAAATTTTGATAATTTTTCTTCTTCTTGATTTTTCGTCCACCAACCCATATCATTATTCGGTTTTAAATTTGGATTCCAAGTACCATCATTCCATGTTGGAGTTGTCAAACCACTAACTATCAAAGGTTCTGATCTATTATCTTTGACATTGTAAATTTCACTACCTTTCCTATATATTGATGATCCATCTATTCTGGATTTACCAAGATATATTACATCTTTATCATTTTGTATTTCTTCTTGTGTTTTTGTAGAAACAATGGGTGGTGTTATTTTAACTTGTGAACCACCTCGTTGTGGAACCCAAATTCCATCATTACCAAAAGGAGGATTACCTGATGAACCATAAGGACCAGATGTTGAATAATTAGATGGATTTAAATTATCCATATGGTCTAAAATTTTATTCACACTATTAGCGACATATTCAGAATATTCTATACTTGAATCGATGTCTTTTGCAAAAGATTCGTAATTTTTAATCATTCTCATTATTTTTAAATGAATTTATAGTTTATATTTCCAGAAGTCACTAGAAGTTTTATTTTTCTCACACCACCAATTTAATTTTTGTTCATTTTCATTTGTTATTTGTTGAATAGATGTTTGTGAAATGAAACCCGGTTCCGGAACCAAATCAATATTTGGAATCAAATGAACAGTTCTTATAGGATTTTTTGTTTGTATTCCACCTATTTTTTCTGCAAGATATTCGACATAATTTCTACTTTCATCCATCTTTTGAGAAAGATGATCAGTATAACTTATTGATTTATCTATATTATTAGAAACAAAATCTATATATGGAACACCGGGATATCCGTTATTTCCGACATTTCCACTATTTCCGATTTGACCATTTTGACCATGATAACCTATTGGTGGTTTCGGTATTGAATATCCCATTATGAAAGTTTATCGTAATTTTTTCCATCACTTGAATAAAGAATATCATCAAATATGAAATTTATTTGTAATGTTTTTTGATTATTTTTAAAATCTGGTTCGTTAAAATCGAAATCTATTAAATTATTTATTTCTGTAACTTTAAGAGTTTTAAATTTAAAAACACCTAATATATTTTCATCTTTATCTTTCATTTTAACAAAGACATCACCAGTTGATTTGTTATTCTTTAATTTAATTAATATATCTAATGGTTGAACGATTTTTTCAACCGACATTAATTCAAATTCCATCATATTATCAGTTATCTTGTTTATATGATCCGATAATAATTTCTTTTCTATTTCTGATAAATCTTCATATTCAAATTGAACATCAAATAGATTTTTGTTGATGTTTTCCTTTGTTAAATTTTCATAAGCTTTTTTCATTTTAAATATTAATATTTTTTAGTTTACTTTTCTATATATTAAATATTAACCATAACTAACCCACGTTGGAATTCTTTCAATATAATTACCTTCTTTATCATAGAAATAGTAGTTATAACTTAAATCTTCACTATATGAACTAATATTTTCTTTTATATTTGATGTATATTGAAATTTTATATTATTAATAAGGAATTCATATGTTTTTGTTCTTTTTTGTTTTTCAAATTTTTCTTCTGCTAATTTTCTAAAATCATCTAAACAATCAGTGAACTCTTTATAAACATAATCACTTCTATAATCTAATGAATATCTTTTTACACTTGATCTCACTTCTTTTTTTGTTACAGGATCTGTTGTCATCCATTTTTCTCTCCTCAATCTCAAATTCTTACCATAACCAGAATACT
>Ga0247840_10000853_pt1 | contig 61831 bp, 61 predicted proteins | sample LaCruzMarch2015__FD_192404 | JGI IMG/M metagenome (GOLD analysis project Ga0247840, IMG submission 192404) | Freshwater microbial communities from meromictic Lake La Cruz, Castile-La Mancha, Spain - LaCruzMarch2015_17m | ecosystem: Environmental > Aquatic > Freshwater > Lake | place: Spain... | reverse complement strand
AAACAAAACAAATTATATTTTTGACCAAGTATCATAATTAAATGGAGCAATCACCATTTGATCTACTTGTGTTTTCCAATAATCTACATTTTTTTGAAAAGCGGCGTCCTCTTGGGTTTGTGGTATTGGATGAACGGCATCCATATATTCTTCGTCTTCCTTGGTCATGCGTGGTTTGTTTCCATAACAATTCACACCAAATCTCACTTCCGGATTTGCAATATAACCTCCATTGATACCTGGACGACCACAGTCATGCTCATGCCCTTTTACCTTTTGTAATAAGTCATATGTTTTTCCTTGGGTTGGAAATAAAGCCATTTGCCCTTCGGACCATCCATAATTACACCATTCACCGCCGTTTTTATAGGTATTTTCAACTTCGTCATATTTTGCTAAACGTGCACCATAAGCATTACAAACTGCTTTTGCATTTGAATAGTTATAATGATTACCTGGAATATTAAAAACTTGTTCTTTTTCTTTTTCGTAACCACGATTGGATTGACTTAAACCAATATCATTTTTTTGACTTAAACTATTATTTTGTCCCGGAATCATCTTTTCATGATTTTGTAAAACATTTACATTTAATGGTTGTTTTGCTTTGTCTACTACGTTGATATCAATTTGTCGAATATTTACAAGATTATAAATACCGTTTTTAATGGAACCAATGATATCAACCCCAAAATAATGATAAAGTAGGTTTATACTTACAAAAACAATTAATAATATTAATAAAACATTCATTAGTGAATTTTGGTTCGAAGATGATGATGAATAAGACATCGTATTAGAATCATTATTTTCAAACATATTTCTTATAATCTTTATATATATTATTTTTATTTGTTATATAAAGCAAAAATTACAAAATAATACAAGCAGATCCGCCACCTCCACCTCCACCTCCACCTTTACTACTTTTACTACCACTATTTGTTGGATGTGGAGTGGTAGTCAATCCTTCTATATTACTTTTTTGTGATATTATAAAACAAGTTAATCCAACCACAATTACTAAAATAATATATTCTGTTTTTAATTTCATTAATATATTATTCAATTATTTTTTTATATTTTTATATTTTTTATAATCAAAAATAGAAAAAACAAAAAAACAGAAAATAAAAAAATAAAAATAAAAATAGGTAATAATTAACTAAATAAAATAAAAAGTTTAATTAACTTCATTCAACCATTTTTGAAATGTATTATATTATTTCCTTTTTTATTGGTATATTAATAAAATTATATGATGACATTATCGATTTAAAATTAGATACAATCTTGAATATTCATCAAAATCTGATTGATTTAATAAAATATTTAATTATTTATTTTTCGGTTTTCTTATGTCTTAAGGATTTTACTTGTTCTTTTATTATTCTTTTTTCATTAATAACCTCTCATTATTGTAAACCCTTTGACGATTCTTTTTGGTTTTATTATGGCATCTGTATTTTTTTAGTCATTTTCTTCTTTATTGAAAAAACCAAAGTATTATTTGAATATTTTTTTATAAAATTTTTTTTTATTTTGTTGGTTCCGATTTTAATTCTTTATGAAGAGAGAACTTTTGTAGAAGAATTCGGATTATTCAAAAAGACATCTAGAATGTATAGTATTTTTATAAATACGATCCTTATTCTTTGTCTTGATGTAATGGGAATAATCCAAAAATACAATTTAACCTTCTTTAAAAGAATTGTCATTTTTGTAAACAGTTATTTTATGACAAATCTATTTATTCAATGGTTTTTTTCACATATTTTGATGAATAATTATGCAAAAATAGAAGAATTAAAATAAGAGAATGTTTAAAAAAGAATGAAACAATCTTATTTTCTTTTTTCTTTTTTTTTAGGAATATTACTTGTTTGTATTCATCATCTTAAAGTTGGTAATATTTCTTATTTATCTTTAGAATGTCATATAAAAAGCGAAGAATTGATAAAATACTTATTTGTGATGGTTTATGCTATTATTATGTATTATTTACCGAGTTTTGTCATTATTATGTTAATGATTATTTTATTTAATTTTTCTTTTCAAGATGGTTTTTGGCAAATTATGTTAGTGATTACATTGATATCTTATTTGATGGGTCTAAAAAAATTAATGAAAAAAATATCGATCACAAAACTCATTTATTCTTTTTTTAATTTTACCTTGGGATACTTTTTGGCCACGATGTATTGGCTATTATTTTCTTTTTCGATAAAATAAACAATATGCTTTTGTACTAATTAGACTATTGATTAAAGCCACCTCACTGACACTTGTATCATTGTAATGATACCATTTTCCATTGGCATTTTTTACATAACTTGTATAATGACCGCCAAAAACGCTTCCACTATGATTACAAATACCGTATAAATCATAAATATATTCTTCTTTTTTATAACCAATGACATATTTCGAAAGGTCTAGATTTTCCAATGGAAATTCAATCAATACTTGATTCTTTTGATTGCGATTATTAAATCGTTTCAAGTCAATGACCAAAATAGAAGGAAAACTCCAAAAACTAATTTTCTTTTTCACATTTTGTTTTATACCTAAATTTTCATTGAACCACGCATTCTCTCCTTCTAAATTCTCTCCTTCCACATATAAATCAAAACATTGATATAAATTGGGGGATTTATTGTCGGATGGGATCGGCAAATTAATCATAAAGAAGGGTTCTGGGGTTCGATTGAGAACCACGCCCTTGTCAGAAATAATTTCGGAAACGTGAATTGCATAGAAAAGATTCCATACTTCGGAATATTCTTTGGTATACATTTCTTTGATTCTTTGAAAACAAAGGGCTGCAATTTGATCTGTTTCATCCTCTGGTTTTCCACTAATAATAATATTGACTTCTCTCGCAATGGCGGTATGAAAACAGTCCATTAAAAATAATAAAAATTCTTGGGAGTCGTTTTGTGAATAACCGGTGAAGATATCCCTGTCTTTTAATTCGGCTACTTTTTGTATGGTTTTAATAAACTTGCCTGGAGAGATAATGACATTATTTGACCATAACATTTTTCGTAAGTCATCGAATTCAACAAGGAGTACGGATTCAGGTTTATTCTGGAGTGTTTTTTTATACGTACCCTTTTCCAAAAAATCAGTAAATTCATAGGTATGGGATAATATTTGAACACAGGAGTTGATAAAACAAGTATTTCCTAAATTGGCTAGTCCCGATAAGCCTTTGTCTTTATATTTTTCTATATTAAATTCAGTTTTATTTTTATCTTTCATTACATATAAATAGAAGAATCTATTTATATTTATTTATGATAGAATAAGTAAATAAACATAATAAGTATAAATTTATAATAAAAGATAATAATAATTATATTATTATGAGTTTTAATAGAAATAACATTCCTTTTACAAATCGCACTACTACTACTAATAATAGAAGACGTTCTCAAAATCGTTCTTTAAATATAATCAATCCTTCAACGACTGTACCCAATGATTTGCGAGTACTCTTGAATTTATATATTTCAATGTATAATAATGTCAATGAACAAATTGATCTTTTATACGAAGATTTAGATATGATTCGAAATAATATGCAAACCGTCATTCAAATGATTTTAGAAAATAATACTCAAATAAACGATTCTTTACGAAATATAAATCGACCGAATTTGAATCCAAGACAAACCGAAAGACAGAATCGAAGTGGAACTTTATCCAATATTTTCCAAGGGTTAAGAGAAAGAGAAAGAGAAACACCAAGAGGGAGACAATCAACCCGAGAAGAACCAATTATTCAATATGATAATGATCGAAATCGTATTTACATTAATAATATTCCATACACGATTGAAAATGTAGAGTATTATAATACAACGGCTTCTACCAATACAAATGAAAATCAGAACCGTTATCGAGAGATATTACAATCTTTTTTAGATCCGATTGCAGTTCGCCCTACTCCATATCAGATTTCAAACGCAACCAGAAATATAAATTATGGTGTAATTGAGAATCCTCTCAATTTATCTTGTCCCATTTCTTTAGAAACTTTTGAACTCGATCATGATGTTACCCAAATTATTCATTGTGGTCATATTTTTAATGAAGATTCATTGAATCAGTGGTTTCAATCGAATGTACGTTGTCCAGTTTGTAGATATGATATTCGTACCAATAATTTGAATAATACGAGAGAAGAAGAAAAAAAAGAAGATGATAATGACGATATGCCTTCCCTTACTACGATTCTAGAAGAAGAAGAAAAAGAAGAAGAACCTATAAGAAATACATTGGAACATTTGGAACAAGAATATACGAGAGAAATAGAAAATTTACTTCAAAATACGGCGAATAGTTTAACCAATCTATTTTCTACAGAATTTGAAATTCAATACAGAACGGATCTTTCGAACAATCCTACTCGTCTTTTGGACCCATCCAATAATGTCTTTTTTTTTGAAACCCTTTTTTCCATACCACCAGGTAATTTTCGGTTTTAAATCCACTTTTTAGAAAAAAGTGGAGCAAAAAACAAGGGTGAATGAAAGGGGAGATACACGTAGGGAGACCCCTAATAAAAAAGTGAAGCAAAAAGCAAGGAGGGGGGACACCCAAATGGACGCCCTAATAAGTTCGTTGAATTTTTATAATAATAGTAATAATCATATTATAAAATGGGAATTTATAGTAATGGTACTATTTTTGGAATAAGAATATATAATTTTAATGAGGATGATTTGAGTAATACATTATTTGAAGAAAAATATGATGAAATAATGAGTCATGAACAAATGAGAGAAGCATATTTATTTTATGCAATATTATATGATATAAAAGATGTATTTTTTAAAATATATACGGAATGTATTAGCACAAGTGATATTAATAATAAAGAAAAAAATATGATGTGGTATCCACTATCATTAGATAGTTTTTTAGAAAAATTTGACGTCGTTTGAAATTTTAAAAAGTGGAAAAGTTCATAAAAAATGGAATAAAAATTGTTCAAGTTTTTTGCTCCACTTTTTTCTTACTTCGTTATAAAAAAGCAGATGAATATTTATCTACGGGTAAACTCATACAAATGATTCCATTTTCATCAGGAGAAGTAAATTTGACTTGTAAATGTTCTTTGATTTCCAATTTATTTCCGTTCGAACCCGCATATTTACATTTTGTTTTATTTACACTTACGATTTGATTGACTCGATATGTTTTTTTATGTTTATGTCGAGTGACTTTTCGAAAATTTAATTTGTCTAGTAATAAATTCAACATTTGTACACTTAGTGGCGTATGATCCATTGATTTTAATAAATATTTATATATTTTATATATTTAATAAATATTTATTCAATTTTCCTCCCACTTTTTTGCAAACTCAAATGTCCATTATTTGATCAAAATATTTTTTAGATGTTTCATATCTTACATTACTACTTCTTCCTGCTAAATGAAAAATATATGTTTCATTTAATTTATCATTTTCATAAAAATGTTGTAAAACACCATATTGATATTGGATTGAATTCTCTTTAATTTGTAATATATTTTTATTAAACATATCAATTAATACACCTTGGTCCCACCAACCAGGGGTTGGATTGCTTTTATATAAATTTTCATCAAATGCCCACATAGTTAAAAAATCTATACTGTATTTACTGTTTTTTACAATAAAAAACCCAGTATTTATATTTTGATTACCAATATCATTACTAAAAATAAAATTAACATTTAGATTATTATTTATAATATTAACAATATTATTTGCGTCATTATAAAAAAAAGCATCAGCATCAATCCAAATTAAATAATCAAAATTTGAAATGTTTTCAAGTATGAATGGTAATCTCTCCCAAGCAGAATGCCTATTACTATATTTTTTTTTATTTGATAAAATTAATTCTAAATTATATTTTTCACAATATTTTTGATTGATGATATAATTTATATCACCATATAATTTTATATTATCATCATAAAACATCAATACACCAATTTTCATATCTACCATATATAATATATATTATAAATATTTATATTTATATTATATATTTATCGGCATTTCAAATAAAGACAATTTGTTTCATTTTATTTTTTACCATGAATATTGATAAGGATATCCATCGTAATAATCTTTGTCATCATCTTTTATCCATGCATTATCATACCAATACCCTTTAAAATAAAATTTATCATTCAAATAATATGTATGATAGTTATTGATAATAATAGCAATGAAATAGTTGAACCAATTTTCATTTCTTATGTTGAATTGATAATCATATTCAGGATCTAATAAATGATCGCTGTAAAGTGATACAGATAAGATATGATTCTTTATTTCTTCCATATTGTATTTTTTATTCTTCAAAAGTTTGATCATATCAAGATAGATTTGTTCTTCTATATTTGGAGGAAAGGAAGAATGTTGCTCCATACACCATAAATACTGATAAATATCACAATTCTTTTCAAATAAATGTTTGATATTTTGTTCATTCATTTTTGTTTTCAATATTCTTGGATATCCATCGTAGAATTTGTCACCTTCACCCCATACCCAATAGTCTCTTCGCCAATATCCGTTGTAATAATTATCATCATGTAAATAATAATTATTATAACTATTGATAATCAAATCCATAAAATAGTCAAACCAATCATGATATTTATAAAAATACTCCAACCAATCTTGAGATTCAATAAAATAATCATGATAAGACTTCAATGATAAGAGATGGTTTTTTATTTCTCTATTCGTATCCTTATTATTACTCAATATTTTAAGAATATCCGCATAGATTTTTTCTGTCTTTTTATTTGAAAATTCTAAATATCCCTTCATACACAATAAATAAGTAATAATATCGTCATCATAATCATCATCATCATGAATATATTCGTGAGAATAAGCCAAATGTTCAAACCAATCTTGAGATTCCAAATAATCATGGTAAGAGGGCAATGATAAGATATGATTTTTTATTTCTTTCATTGTATAATTTTTATTACTCAAAAGTTCAAGAATATCCACATAGATTCTTTCTGTCTTCTTATTTGGAAATTTTAAAAATGCTTTCATACACCATAAATAATGATAAATATCACGACTACTTTCAAATAAATATTTTATATTTTGTTGATTCATTTTTATTTTTAAAATTCGCATATCATCATTATAAGATAAAATATGTTGTATCACATCTATGTTTAACTTTGTGCATACATTTGTAAAATTGGTAGTCATTGTCTTGAATAATATTAAAAGTCTTATTATTATTTATTATTTCAATTTTCAAGCCACTTTTGGAAAAGTGGCGCAAAACGACCCTGGTTATAACTTGGTAAAATTTTTATTATAATTATTATTAAATTATTCTCCCCGAAGGGCCGTTTTGCGCCACTTTTCCAAAAGTGGCAGGAAAATTGAAATACTTTATTTATAAAACAAAAGTATATAAAAAAATCAAAAAGAAAATCAATATGAAAACGCATACTATCTGGGAGCCGATGAATGTCTTTGAAGAAGTAAATGAAAATCATGATATTGAGGTGGGAGATATTATCGTATATTTATCTTACAATCAAATGGGAAATGCCAAATATAAAGTAATTGCTGCGCCTTATAAAAAAAAAGATGTTCAACGAATTGGAGATTATGATGATTGGACAAATGATAATGATTTAACAAATGATAATAAAGAAGATAAAGAAGAAACAACCTAATTACTCCTTTTTACCAAAGAATTTCATCAAACTTTGATTTCCTTGTTTTACATTGTTGGTTTCGCGTAAATAAGGATCAAAGAGTAAGGTTTTGATTTCTTTGTTTCTCATCTTCTCTATTTTTTTATGAAGATCCTCGTCGTCATATTTATCTTCGTTGGAATACTTTTTGGAAACGTCTTCAATCTCCCTTTTAAACTTGGACGCTTTTCCCGCTTTCTTTTGTAACAACCAGATTTTTTCCAAAACCAGAGCAAACAATTGCTGGATGGGTTTCATAATTTGATTGGTAATATAAAATGAGTAATCGATTTTCAGTTTGTTTTCCGTTATGAATAACGGCGTCTCAATTTTATCCCCCTGTAGAATTTTCTTTGTTTTGGATAAGGCTAAGGGATGATTAATATAAACGTACGGAATACGGTCACCTGGACCGGGTTTGTTTCCCGGGTCTCTGGCAGTAATCCGGTCGGCCAGGACTTTATGGGCAATGGCCAATGGATTCTTATAATCACTCCGTAGAGATTTCGTAATAATCAATTTATCCATCGGATATTCTCCATCTGCCAATCGTTTCAAACAACCATTCAGGAAATCAATCGCTTCAGGGATATTTTGTTTTTTCATTAAAATATCAATGATCCCGCCATATACTTCTTTCACAATGGGGGCATTATCACGCCGTTTCAAGACAATCCCCATCTCTTTACGTTTCCCCTTATTGACGTCGGTTTCATAAAGCATCCCCACATATCGTTTCTTGGATAAAAGACAGAATGGCATAAATGTCTTTTCATATTCCAGGTCATGTGGTTTCTTCAAAAAGGAAGAGGCTAAATGTCCTGCTTCTTGGGCTAATTCAATGGTGATTTCCAGGGCTTTTTTTCCGCGAATCGGTTCGCCTTGAGGCGTTTGTAGATTAAATGTGAAGAATACCGAGTCCGTGTTATGAACAATTAAATTACCAATACCAGCCGCAAAATGATGATTCTCGGTAGTTAAATCATATACAAAACCTTCATATGATATTTCTTGGATTTTTTTAATGGCGTTTGGGTTTTCAATCAACATTTGTTTTGTTTTACTTTTATTGGAATTGTCAAAAAGATTGATTTCTACAAAACTTTGTTGATTTTCATCGAATTTGGTAACATCCATGGTCGCAACAAATCCAAAAATGACGGTTGCCGTAAAATAAATAATATGTAATAATTCTTGTTCTTGAGAATCAATATACACACGATAATTACTATTTCCATCTAATGTAAGATAAGAGTAATAATGAAGATCACGTGCCAAAATCTTATCACACCATTCTTTGAATATTTTTAATTTGTTTTTATAGCATTTTTTAAAATAAGGTAATTCTTTCAACCATTCACACGATTTTACAGTTGCATTACAAGGAAAGTGGAGTAACTCAGTACCATATTTTACCTCTTTAGGAGATATTTCTTCCCCCGACTTTAATAATAAGGAATGGTCATCCGTTACATCTACCAATCCAGTATGAGTTAATATTCTCATCATTTTTTTATGGGGTGCTAACGCATGACGAATGACACGATACAAACGGGTCCACCCTTGATCCGTCCACGTTTCTACATTGAAATTCCCCAATTCACACACTTCTTTTTCTTCTTTTCCCGGTTCCAAACACCGAATCCAAATCCCGTTTCCATATTTTTCTGCCAATTCTTCAATAGTTAGAATATCCATTGACCCTCCATTCAAACGAATATAAACAGGAGTATAAGAGGCGACACTATCACCATAGATATATTCCGCTTTTGTCAAGACTGGTCCATAATTCTTGGTTTCGCAAACCGAATCCCCATAACATTCTTCAATGATCTTTTTCGCATATGTCAAAAGCATACGACCAATGGCTGTAGTGGAGGCTGCCACATCCATTTCATAAAAACTACTTGTTTTTGCACCACACTGTCCATAAAGAGAATTGGCAGTTACTTTATACGCTAATTGGCGCTTATCCAAGACATTCTTCATAAATTCGTCCGTTTGTTGCGGGATTAATTTTCGTGTGGTTTTACGTGCCATTAAAAGTTCTTCTAGAATGGAAGGCATAATCGCTTTTCCTTCTGGAAATTGCGCGAAACGACAAATCTTTTTGCCGCATTTGACTTTCTCGGCAGTAGCACCTGGTTTTTTACGTACATACTGATATGTATCATACTCCACAGTGACATACTCATACCCATCCAAGTTATCATATAAATAACAGTCAACGGCATTCCCATTTTCATCGATCCCCACCATTTTTTCACCCGTTTCGCACATCAAATTTCCTGCCAAATCATATTCTTTGGTCCATACTTTACTGTCGTGAGATAAATTCTCACTAATAATGGAAGACGGATATAATGAAGCATAATCGACACAAGCAACTGGATTATCCAAATACAAATCACATTTAGGGTCTAAGACAATGGCGCCTTCATACCCATCGTCCATGCTTCCTTTATCAATGGTAGGAATCAGTGTATCTTTTTCACGGCATTTTTTGGCAATAAAACTCGTCAATTTAATTCCTTGACCGCGTAAGACCAGGAAACTCATGGGTACACTACATATCTTTGCCATTTCAATGAATCCCGTCAAGATATCGCTTTTGTTCATCAGGTAATGGACTAAGTTACAATCCTGAATACAGTATTTTGCAATGACTGCACGGTCATCGGCCGTTCCATTCGTCATTTCAAAAATATCTTTCGGAGTCACATCATCCTTCGCCAAACACCAACGCACTTTCTTACCAAAATCAGGTGTAATCGTTCCAGCCACTTGAAAAATGCCTGCCAATTTGTCTACCGAAACCACTTTAAATTTGGCACCTCCATCATAATAATCAATGGAATGCCCGATCTCTTCAAAATGCACATAACTTCCTTCTAATAATCCCATTAAATTTCCGCTATACACGGTAGAAATCTCAGAGGGGTCCCTGAGGGATTTTTCCCCCGGTTCAATCTTCTTCACGTAATCACCGATGAAATAACCGGATACGTAATCCAATTTGTAAGAGGTCAAGTTCTCTTCGCGTCTGTAAAAGTTGTAAAGGTCGATTTGCAGACGACCGTTCATCTTAATATAATGAAGATCGTGTTGGCCACTTGCAATTTGAATACTGGTTTCTTCGATTTTATATTTGACTCCATTTTCACCGGAACCTTTTTCTTTGGTACCGCAAATTTCGTCCTTGTTTCTGGATAATTTCAAGAATTCCTCGACACAATGATTTTCTTCCGCACGTCGAAACATAAACTCATAATCAAAACCAAAAATATTGTATCCAATGACAATATCTGGATTTTCACGGCGCATTAATTCACACCACGCTAACAAGACTTCTTTCTCCGTTGCATAAGATTCGAGGACACTATTTTCAATGGGGAGTTTGGAGCAGGTATTCAAGACAATACAGTGATTTAAATAGGGTTCTTGTTCACCATAACGCATAAACGTGGTACCAATGAATGTGACTTTATCGCCTTCGACCTTTGGAAAATGGGAATTCAAGGTATTGTTGAGAATCGTGATTTTTTCTTCGCGTTTTAACTCGTCATCTTCCAAAATATCGTAAAGGCTACTGGTTTGCGTATTTCGATTCGTTTTTGGTTGAACTCTTTTTCTAGGAACAAATGATTGTCCATTCTCTTCGTTATCACCCTCTTCATCGTCGTCTCCAAGATCTGCTTCGTCATTCGCATGATGAGCAGATTTAATCACTTTTTCAAAATAATTCTCAATGGATGACATCCCATTCTCGGCAACCAACTGCTGTGTTTTATTAATAGACGTTTTCAACCATTTTTCAAGAGACTTTTCAAATTCTTCTTTGGTTGGAGGTTCAATGGGATAAACCAAATCCACTTTATGTGAGACATTTTCACTGGAAAACCCAAAAGCATACGATAGTATTTTTTTTAGAATATATTCCTGTTCCTTTGTATCTTGTTCCTCCAAACTTTGGGTTTGGAAGATATCAATGATGTTGGTGGCCAACTTCTTATAGGTTTTGATTGGAATCGGAAAATCCCCGTGACTACTACTTGCCTCAATATCAAAACTACATTTCTTGAAGGGAACTGGTTTCTCAAGATCATTCAAAGGAACAATCTCTTTATACGAAACGACAAACTCATAATCACAAATGGTCTTTTTATCATTTCCTTTGATTTCTACGCATTTCTTATTCGGTAAAGCAATCCAACCAGAAGGACTGATTTCTTTTACATGAAAGGCACGTAACAAGGGGGGAATATGAGATTCATACAAAAGAACATCAGTATTCCCGAATCGTAATCCATTTTTCAATAATTTGCGTTCTACTCCATTGGTACTATAAGGTGTATACCATAGATTTTTCGCCTTGTTGAATGCATTGGTATTTTGAAATTCGATTTTTAAAAACTTGTATTTTTTTCCGGCATCAAAGCCGTATAATTGTTTACGTTTGACAATGATACAAGAATGAATGGTTTCGTCATAGAATTTTCCCATTTTTACTCTAATAAATTCAATGAACGCGTTTTTTAAACCGACGTCCCAATGTTCTGCCACTTTGACATAAAAGAAAGGTTTGAAGTCGGTGGCTAAAATGGAACATGTTTTCCCTTCTTCATTGATGGCAAACATTTGAATAAAGAATTTGGTTTTGTCTTTGTATACGCGTTTTTCTTCCATGAATTCATCTTCACTGCCACTACTGTTTGTTGGTGAATCCTCTTCTTTGGATGCTTCATTGTAAATGTTAAAATCGAAAATACGAAACGTCTTTTCCATTTTATAAATAATTTGATATCTCTTTACTATTTTATTTGAAGATTCCTTTATTTCCTTTCTAAAATTCAATTTTTTATCCACTTTTGGAAAAGTGGAGCAAATCCACTTTTAGGAAAAGTGGAGCAAAAATCCCAGTTATTCTTAGCAAATCTAGGATTATCTTTTGGTAAAAAATTAAGGTTTTTACATAATAGATTTCACCCCAGGATTTTGCGCCACTTTTCCTAAAAGTGGATTTTTAAAAAAGTAGTTCCATATTGGAATGTTCTAATAAATAACGCTTGGAACACGATTCCACTAAAAGTCCATTTGCATAAATCCCATAATTACCATAATAATCCTCATTTTCCAAAGCCAAATGATAAATGGTATAAGTACCTGGAACTTCGTAAACCGACGCTCTTTCATCGATGTAAGCATTCAAACGTGGTTTCCCATCCGTTTCGTAAATATCGCCAAAATCTTCCATGGTTTTCTCTCCTTGTTCTTGGGTTAACCAATCTACCAAGATAGAATGGCATCCGGTGATGACAAGAGACTCCAAGAGATCTGGATAATTTTCTTTTCCGCATTCATATAATTGGTCTTTCACACGTTCCTTGGATGCTTGGTGCACCATTTGACTTTTTCCAAGGATTACAACCGGTAAATAATCGTGTTTCAAAGTCTTTACCAAATCGCCTTTACGTAAATCTTCAATGGCCTTGTATCCTTGGTCGGTTAAAATTTTAGTACCTTCTTTGAAACAAGGTAATGGTGATATTAATATTTTTGATACATTATTACTACTACCATTTGCAACCCAAACATATGTTCCATCACTTGAAATACCTCTAGGGCCAGTTCCTACAGTTATGGTTTGAACAACCGTGCCAGTTGCAATACTTATTTTTGATACAGTATTGCTAGTAAAATTCGAAACCCAAACATTTGTTCCATCACTTGAAATATTCTGAGAATTCGTTCCTACAGTTATTGTTTGAACAACCGTTCCAGTTCCAATATTTATTTTTGATACACTAGCACTACCTGCATTTGCTACCCAAACATTTGTTCCATCGCTTGAAATACCAGAAGGATTCGTTCCTACAGTTATGGTTTGAACAACCGTACCACTTCCAATATTTATTTTTGATACATTATTACTAGTAGCATTCGCAACCCAAACATATGTTCCATCGCTTGAAATACTCCTAGGATTTGTTTGTACATTTATGGTTTGAACAACCGTACCAGTTCCAATATTTATTTTTGATACACTAGCACTACCAGCATTCGCTACCCAAACATTTGTTCCATCACTTGAAATACCCCTAGGATTCGTTTGTACATTTATTGTTTGAACAACCGTGCCACTTGCAATACTTATTTTTGATACAGTATTAACATTATAATTTGCTACCCAAACATTTGTTCCATCACTTGAAATACCAGTAGGATTCGTTCCTACAGGTATTGATTGAACAACCGTACCACTTAAAATATCTATTTTTGATACAGTATTACTAGTACTATTCGTAACCCAAACATTTGTTCCATCACTAGAAACACCAGTAGGATTCAGTGATACATCTATTATTTTAACCACTGATGAAGACATATATATATATATACTTTTTAAAAAAGTAGAGCAAAAATCCTGGAGTAAAAATCTTTGCCAGTTTTCCATCGTGTTTTTTTAACGGTGGTTTTGCTCCACTTTTGCTAAAAGTGGATTTTTTAAAAAAAGTGGATATATATATATGAGCGCCATTTTATTACCCTTGGTTGCGGCAGGAGGAATTTATTTAGCAATCGACGCATTTAGTAAAAAAACGAAAAAACGTCGTCATCACGACAGTAGTCGTTCCTCAACACGTTCCTATAGAACGGAATCTTCTACAAAAACAGATGAAGATTCTTACACAAAAACGGCCCCGATCAAATCAAGAAGGAAAAGGAGGAGAATCAAAGAAAGAAGCCCAAGACATTTATTTTCTCTCCGTTTAAACAGAAATAAAACTAAAAGTAAAAGTAATAAAAAAGAAGAAAAAGAAAATAGAAAACTATTTGTTTTTTATAGTTTTGGAGAGAAAAATAAAGATTGGGATTACAAAAATATGCCTTCAACTTGGAAAATGAAACGCCGTGTTCTCTCCGTCAATCGTACCAATCATTATAACAATGTCGATGTTTTTACAGGAGAGAAAAAATATCAAGATAAAATGCGTGAATATTTAGAAAAGGCATTTCGTCAATTGAAAGCGAATGGAATTATTAAAGAATACAAGATTCGAGGAATCAATACTGCTACTTAAAAATATTTTTAGACGTAATAACCTGGACGAATTAGGATCGGATTTCCATAGACATCGTATGAATATTCACCGTAAACGGGTGGATAATAATCATAAAAATCATAATCGTTATCTCCTCCATAATAATTTGATCCGCCATAATACAAACCGTATCCCGCTCCAGCATATCCGATGCCTCTTCCAATACCATGACCAAAACCTCCTCTACGAATACCCATATGTCCTCCTCCTCGACCTCTACCCCCACCGCCTCCATGACCTTCAACCAAGGGTGTAAAAGTTACTCGATTAAAAAGAACAATGGCAAAAATAAGCAGGACAAAAATTCCTATTCTAAAAAACAAACTCATTCGAAGAATTATAAAATAGATGGTTATTATTTTATAATTATACTTTTGAAAATTCATCACTCTAAAATAGTTTTCCAAGGGTACTTCCATAAATATTTTTGGCAGCATTAGAAGTTGTGTCATAAACCTTTTTGGCAGCGATGGAGGAAATATCGGTACCAATCGAACCAGAACAACTTTTAATTAATCCTAATAATTTTTTTAACGTTATCCATATGGAACTAATATCATTATAGGAAAGGTGTTCAATCATTTTCTTTAATAAATTTCTTATCTCTGTATCACGTATTAAATCTTGTCGAATTAACCAGTTTAATAAACATAGAATGGTGGTTTTAAAATTGATGATTTTATCTTCTTGTTCCGTAATACTTTTAATAATCATTTCTTTTACTTTGGGCATACGTAATCCTCGTAAGATAATTTCTAATAACATAAAAATATCAATATTTTCACTATTATTATATCGCTCAATCATAAGATAGACATTTTCCAACAATACATTGTAACGTTCATCCCAATCAACGGATTTATTCAAAAAGACTGGATTTTCAAGCGTATTTTTTACAATTTCTAGTACGGAATTCAAAAAGTTTTTGTTGTAATCCAATAAAAACCATTGAACCGTATCATTAACGAAGGAACGAAATTCTGGATTTTCTTTAAAAACCAACGGTTGTGTTTCAATGGTATCAATAAAGTGATGATGTTTTATAAGAATCGTTTTCAATTCTGATTTTTCTAAAAAGTTGATTAAAAAAAGAATGATTTCAGTATTGGATATGTAAAAATGATTTAATTTCGTATCGATTGCTTGATTAGAAGAAACAGATAAACCTCCGGTTTTTTTCTCAAGTTTCCTGGTTTTTCTATGTTTTTTTGTTTTCTTGGTTTTCCTAGAATTCCCAAGTTTCCTAGATTTCCTAGGTTTCCCACCCCCTTGTTTCTCACCCCCTTGTTTCCCACCCCCTTGTTTCCCACCCCCTTGTTTCCCACCCTTTTGTTCCGTTTTCTTTTTTCCTTGAATCCATTTGACAAAATCGGTAATAGTACGCCCTCCCTCATAATTCTCTACTTGGTTTCCTTCAATATAAAGCATCGTTGGAAATCCTAGTGGTTTTTCTTGAATCGAAGTTAATTGCTCCAATACGGTTTGATCAACGTCTGCAACCAATACATTTTCATCCTTTGGTAAAACATTCTTTAATTTTCCCCACTCTGGACGAGTCATATTACAAGGCCCACAACCTTCCATAAAAATAAGGACAAAAGCAGGTTTCCCTTTTTCAATATGAGTGTTTAGTTGATTGATTTCACTTTTATCATTGGAGGAATGAATATGTAAAAATACCATAACGCGATGTATAATTATATATAAGGAAAGAAGATATCTTTTATCGAATAAAAAATGAATAATGGAACAATTAATATAACCATTATTTTTTTATAAAGAAATATAAAGAGAGAAATGAACTTAGTAATCTATTTATTCATATTGGTATTTTTAGCAGGATTTTATTTTTATGCAACAAAAGGTGGTTCTCAAGAAGGGTTTGATTCAACACCTTCTAAAAATAAACCGAGATGTCCGAATTTATTGATTCAAAAAGGGTCTAAAATACAACTTTACAATTCAGATTTGGTTCATGTTCCAGGTGTCAATCCCATTGAATTTAATGATTTAGAAGAATATACCGAATTCTTAGACTGGCAAAAAAGCCAAGGAATTGTATGTCCCGTTTTATATTTACAAAAAATGTATGATGCTCAAGGAAATTCGGTTTTTAAAGCAAGACCTAGTATTACGGACCCTCAAGGAGGTCTACCTCCTGCTTCAGTTGTTTCTTATACCAACGCAGCAACTCAACCAAATCCGAATCAAAATATTTTAGGAATGGCACAAGTACAACAAGAGGCGAATAGCAAACCACTTCCTCCGCTTTTGGAAGAACGACCTACTCTTCTTGTAGATGCAACCAGAAATGACCCGCCTTATAATAAAAATTCTTATCCGGCTTATGATGAGTCCTCTTTTTATGTAGGTACACGCACTCCTCTTGATGAAATGGATGAAAAAACACAAAATATGTTGTATAGTCCAAATCCAATGGATCATAATTGGGGAGGTGAGGATTATACAGAAGCATTAGTGGATGCAGGATATTACAAAAATCGTGAAGTAAAAATGAATATATCTTAAAACTTTCGCTTTGCAACTAGTCACTGGTTTAATCGTCCAAAGGTGTATAAGATACCCGATTACTTATATGAGTCAAAATATTAAAAGTAGTTGTTTTTCCTTTATTTGCCAATTCATAAGCAGGAATAAATCCGTTCTTAGGATTACCTATTACTTTTACTTCATCACCTAATTTATCATCTTCTTTTGCTTCAATGACGACTTGGTCCATACTATCTAATCCTAATACTTTTCTTCTTGTTCCATTAACAATCATCTCCATTTTTTGCGAAGATGTTAAAGGTATAAAATCCGCATATCCAATAGGAACAATTGCGATTCTCATTTTTTTAGGAGAAATATATGTTCGGTCATATCCTACTGCATCACCTTTGAATATATATTTCAATTGAATTATCTTGGTTGTAATATTCATTACAGGTGTTAAATTGGAGTCTTTTTCTAAACCATAAAAAGCGGATCCAGATCTAGATAAAGTAAATTCTGACATATCATAATTTAATATCCCATTACTATTTCCAATATGTGTTAATTCTGGTGTAATATTTATATCTTTTAATTTTTTTATTAATGTTCTAAATAAATAAAGTTGTTTAATGGTTGCACGATTGTTTTTAAATTCAGAACAACATAAATGTGACATTAATCCTACTAATTTAAATTTTGGATCTGTAACAATTTCTTTTGCAGCATTCATTGCTTTTTCATAAGGAATACCATTTCGGTCAATTCCGGTATCTACAAATAAATGAATATTTGCCTTTGCATTTTTAGGTAAAGACTTGGAAATAATAGGAATATGATTCTCATCAAAAAGGCCGATATCTATATTTTTTGAAACGGCTTCTTTTACTTGTTCACTATATACGTCATACAACCAGCCTAAAATACGTCCTTTATCTCCACTGTTTCTTATATAAATAGCTTCTCCAAGAGTAGCTACACCAATATATTTCACACCTAACTTTCGACAAATTTTAGACATAGGTATGATTCCGTGTCCGTACGCATTTGCTTTTAATACAGGCATAATTTCTGTATTCGATTTTTTTTTTAAATAATCAAGGTTATTTTTAATCGCATCAACATCAATGGTTGCGAATATACTATTATATTTTGATGGAATGCCACAATTTATTTTTCGAGTTTTATTTTTTTTATTTCTATAATTTCTATAATTTCTATTCTTTTTATTTTGTTTGCTTTTATTTTGCATTTTATATTATGTAAATATTTTTAGATATAGATTTTTTTGTATTCATATTTTATCTACTATTTCGTTTCATCACATAAAAAAGAATAAATATTTTGAATACTTTTACTACTGATTTTTCTGGATTTTCCTTTATAATCTGAATAACTGATATCTTTCAAAAAATCTTTGTCTTTTTCAATTGATTGAATTAAATTCGAAATGTTTTTCCCCTTTTTCATAATAGCGCACGCTGTTACCGAACTAATACTTGGTATTTGAGAGAGAAATATCTCGCCAATGTTCTCTCGTGTGATATGTTCCTTTTTGGTTTTTTTCATTGCATTCACGTAATCTTTGTCTTTGGATTCGTTTTCTTTTGAATCTTCTTTTTCTTCTGCTGAATCTGTATTTTTATTTTCCTTTTCTTTTTCCTTTTCCTTTTCCTTTTCCTTTTCTTTTTGCTTTTCAATTGGATAAAAAGGTTTCAATCCTAATCCAATCGATTTGATCATTTTATCTGCAGTATTACAAATAAAAAGCGCCGTTTCTTCCATCGAAAGAGTTCGAATCACCGAAAACCCCTTGTAATAATTAAGAGAGAAAAGCGCTGATAAAATCATTCGCTTTTCTTCTTTGTTTTCTTTGAAAAAATTACGTTTATTCACGTCTCCTTCAATCAAATACAAAATATTATGATTATGTATTGCTAATTCGTTTAAACGATAGGACTGTTCATTGTATCTTCCATCTTTAATACTTGACACTAAATCACTGATTGATTTTCTCTCAATCAGTAAATGAGTGAGTTCTGTTTCGTTTTCTCTCTTTTCGATCAAAGAAATATCTCCTAAAGATAAATTCTTTGTTTCAATGACCAATTTTTTGAATTGTTCGACACTATCAATCAAATGCTGAATATTCTTTAATAAATCGGATTCGCGGTAATCAATTTGGATGGTGAACATTGTTTGAAGTTTATGAATAGTCTATAAATGATTTAAAATACTTGTTATTAAATCATTTTAATAATGATTATTCTAATATTATAAATAATAGAATAATATTGGACTCGTTTTTTCTTAGATTTTGGCTCTACCTTTCTTAAAGGTAGAAATTTAACCCATATTACCACCATGAACAGCGTGGTAACCGTATTTCTGTGTTTGAATCGTAAAGTTAGGAACACAAACTCGAGGAAGACTTTGAGGAGCACGTCTTAATCCTGGATTGGATTGCATAAAGAACCCTTGACGAGAAGCAATACCTGCTTTCTTTGGACCACCACAAACATTGGTACGATTGACAATTGATGCTTGATTACGAGCGGATTTACTGCCAGACATATAGACACCCATTTTTATATACTAGAGAAACATTTTATTTTTCATTATATTTAAAAATAAACCCACCCGCCGTTTTTCTATAATTGGTTAGAACGCCTCGAATATTACTTTTCCCAATGCCAAGTTCGATAGAAGCCTTTATAATCGAATCAAACGGTTTAATTTCATTTCCTTCTAAATCATATTGGATAATTTTTCTGGTAAAACTATTTCCTAAACCACATTTAAATTTATGTATCTGGTTTTCTTGATTCGTAACCCATTCTAAATTATCTAAACCATTATTTAATTTGTTACCATCGATATGATTTACTTGGTCTTTCTTTTCCGGATTGGATAAAAATGTAATGGCGACAATTCTATGTAATTTATATGTTTTATTATCAATGGTTACTCTTAAATAACCATTATTACAAGGTTTCATTTGTTTTAAAATTGTTCCATTTGCATTTTTAAATCTTCCTAAAGTGGATACAAAATATGTTTTTATTGTATTTGGTACTTGTTTCCATATTTCATTCTCTAAAGTTATATCTTTTTCTAATAGCCATTTATGGCCGTAAGAAATAATGGACAATGCATTGATTGCATTACTAATCGCATTTCTTCCATTATGTATATTCTTGGTTAATCCTAAATTCACCGCCCATAATGCAGCATCTTCCATAGAATTATATTTTTCTAACACCTGATTTGTCTGTTTATCTAATCGAAAAATAATTTTTCTATTTATATGGGAACCCGGCGGGTTCCCCTAAGACCCCTCCGGCTGCCCTCCGGGGTTGAATAGTATTGCCTAACTCGGCGCGGGCTCTACAACCATTTTTACAATGATATTTTGCGAGGCGTAATATCATTGTCCTTTTCTTTGTAGAAACTCGCGCGCCAAAAAACAACGCCCTTAACATTGAGGGGGTCGTAGGGGGGACGTATGTCCCCCTACTAAAAATTGAATTCCTTCTAAATGATTTTTTACAAACCATTTAAACAATTCTTCCTAAATTTATAGAGCAAGACAAAATGACCGATTTACAAGAAACCCTAAATAAAAATATATTAAATGATGACGATATCATTAAAAGCGAAGAGGGATTAATTTTCAATCCTTACAATCCGTCAAATGTAGAGATTACATTGAACGATGTTCAATCTATTCTTACGAAATATGGTATTCCACCAGTTATTTATAATATGAAATTATATCGTCGTGCTTTTGTACATCGTTCTTATACCAAACGTCCTTACTTTGAAAATGTACAACAAAATATTACGGTGGCAGAGAGACCAGAAGATTGTATGCCTCTGAGTAGCAAATCCAATGAACGTCTTGAGTTTTTAGGCGATGGAGTTTTGGAATTAGTGACCAAATATTATTTGTATCGGCGTTTTCCAAAAGAAAATGAAGGATTTATGACGGAGAAAAAAATAGCGATTGTTAAGAATGAGGCCATTGGTAAGATTGCGTATGAAATGGGATTGAATAAATGGTTGATTCTATCTAAACATGCTGAAGAAAAAAAGAATCGTACCAATTTGAAGAAATTGGGGTGTCTATTTGAAGCCTTTATTGGGGCACTCTTCTTAGATATGAATAAAATCAATGTCAAAGACGAAGAAAAATGGTTTGAGAATATTTTTGTCACGGGACCCGGAATGCAAATGGCACAGAAATTTATTGAGAATGTCTTTGAAGCACATATTAATTGGATTGAACTGATTCAAAATGATGATAATTATAAAAATATATTACAAGTGAAAATCCAGAAGGAATTTAAGGTAACACCGCATTACTTGGAAATTGAAAATGATCCAGAATTGGGTTTCAAAATGGGAGTTTATCTTTGTCTAAATCAACCGATTCATAATAAGAGACCAGAACAGGCGTTACTTATTTCACAATTTAAAAATTTTCAGGACATTCAAGAATATCTTTCGAGAAATGAAAACAAAATCTTTTTGTTTTTAGGCGAGGGACAACATAAAATCAAACGTAAGGCAGAGCAAATGGCTTGTCATATGGCGATTGAATTCATTCAAAGGGAACCTACGGTTCCCCTTTAATTCCTCCCTTTGCCCTTCGTGGATGGATATAATTGCATAACTCGGCGCGGGTTCTACAACTATATTTACAATCATATTTCGCGAAGCATAATATTATTGTCCACTACTTTGTAGATACTCGCGCGCCAAAAATGCATTATGAGGAGGGGTCAAAGGGGAACCTTAGGTTCCCTTTACTACAAAAAAAATACAATATTTTTGTGCTTCGCAATATTTTTTTGTAAAGATTGTTGTAGAGCCCGCGCCTAGTCATTTAAGATTTAACAAAGTAAAAATGCAATCTGGGGGTCGTAGGGGGGACTTACGTCCCCCTACTAAAAAATTGAAATGCTTTTTATCTTTTTTATGAATTGCATATTTATAAAAAAGAGTTTGAAAATTTAAAATTGTGATAGTTTAGTTTAGTTAAAAGAAACAAGAAAATGACAACAACCATGAAAGAATGCCCAAAAGAATGTCCGATTTGTATGGATGATATTTGTTTGAATGTGAATTGCGTTACGACGGAATGTGGTCATCAATTTCATACAAGTTGTCTCATGCAAAATGTGGCACATAATGGATTTGGTTGTCCTTATTGTCGTAATACATTGGCGGAATATGTAAAGGATGAAGAAGATTCCGATTATGAATCTGATTTTGATGAGGATGATGAAGAAGAAGAGGAGGAAGACGAAGAAGAGGAGGAGGAAGAAGAACCAGTTGGAGACAATGAAATGGCGCTTCATGGAATGCGCCAATTATTTCGTAGAGTGAATAATGATATTGAAGACGCTGCGGAAAGAGAACGAGAAGCAAGAGTAGTTAGTGCAGAAGAAATGACTTGGACCTTGGTGGATGCAGGATATAATATGACGGATGTTGTAAAAGCATTTATGATCAGTGGTGGTTATCACTTAATTTATCCGGATGATACCACCGAAGAAGATGAATTTGTAGAAAAAGTAGAGAATCATATGGAAAAAGTATTGCATTATGAAATTCCGATTGTTCCTAGACAATTTGCTGTTTTTCCTGAAGTCGAAGAGAAACAAGAATCGATTAATTTTCATCGTCTACCACTATCACGTTTATCACGTTATCAATTTGACTTTGAAATCACATCTTTTACAAATCTTATCGAAGAAGAATTAGATGATATCGCTGAACCAAAAACAAACAAAAACAAAACGTTATATGATAATGATGAATACTTATAAAATACAAAAAAGATATAAAAAAATATAAATAAAAAAGGGAAAGGGTTTTACCCAACCTTTTTTATTTATCTTTTTTTTATTTTTTTCAAGTACAAATATAAATATAACAAAATACAACTACAAATATAACTACAAATATAAATACAACAATACTACTTTTAATGAGTTTTATTTTTTTCTAGTTTACTAATACGTGATTCGAGAGAACGAACATATTTTTCCAAGGTAATGAAATCTTTTTTAGTATGATGGGTATTGAATAAATCCATTCTCTCCTTCATCTCATCACATATTTTTTTGATTTTAACCATCAATTCAATAAAGCAATATGAAATGGAATAAATGATTAATAATAACACACTGGTAGTTAGAATCATAAATAACTCGGATTGCATTTTTAAAAACTTGGGAACTTTTGATAACTTTTAATAATTTATAAATTGATCAAAAAAGATGAAAAACATTTCAATTTTTTAGTAGGGGGACTCCCTTACCTACGGGAGGGTATCCCCCCTTACCTACGGAAGACCCCCACCTTGCTTTTTACTTAATAAACTTGATACTGGCTTTCAATAACAATGTCCTAACTTATACACGTCATTTCAAATTCGCCATTTTTATACCATGTTTCAGGACATCTAAAAGTGTGAATTTTATTACTAATTGTAATATTTTTATTCAAGTCCTTATTTTCTAAATATTTATAGGAATCAATACCGGAAGAATCGATTGAACAATTATCATTACCTTCTAAACAACCTTCAGGAATCATAAATAAGAAATAATCAAAATCTATAATTTCCTTGTCACTAATATTTTCTAATAATTTTGGATTCGTATTACAAGTATTTATAAATGGTTTAAAAGTAAGATGTGATACGCCATCCTTATCTTTATACTTTTCATCTTGTTGAACCAGTTTTTCCAATATATAAGAACCAATCGTTTTAAAATGATTAGCGGAAAAGTTTGTCCTATTCTCTTTGTTAAAAGTATTTAATAATTGGTTTATCATTTCACCATCGAATTCTTTATAAGATGTATCAAACATTAAAACATCGTTATTTATAAGTTTATTAAAATTTATATTATTTGGTATTATTTGTCCATATGATAAGGTAGTCTTAAAAGTTGAAACATCATCCGCCATTTTATGATCTAGATATATTGAAACATATGGCACGTAATTTACTGCTGAAAATGTAGAAAATAACAATGTCATAGTTAAATATCTTTCTATACCGAGTTTATAAATGAGTGCCTGATATAAACGTTCATTAAGATATAATAATTTAAATGGCGATGGAATAAAATTCTCATAAAATCTATTCTTAAACTTGGATGATGGAACAATCGATAGTTTTTGTTTAGAAATATCATTAAGTGCTGCTAATAATAGATAAATGTTAGGTGGAGATTTTTTTTTCATTACGACCATATCATAATAAATTTGATTTAATTGATCGGATAATTGAGAACCGGTATACGATACATCATCAATCATAATGATAGGATTATTGCCAATTTCCTCAAATAATTCAGGAGTTAAAACTTCAATAAATTTATATGGTTCTTTGTATTGCTTTACTTTGATATATTTTAGGGCTAATACAGACAAAAAATAAGAGGATTTCTTTATATTTCCAGTAACTAAATATATTTTATCTGAATTATTGATATCTTGAAATTCTAAGTATAATTTATCGATAAGTTTTCTAATAATATTAGATATTTCATCTAAAGTAATGTATATTGTATTATTAACTAAATCTTCCGCGGCTTGTCTTCTTATAGGAGATATTTGAGATGAAATAAATTCATTTGCGATTTTTGTATCGATCGAATGTTTTCCTGAAAATGTTCGGATAGCATCTTCTATTTTTTTTAAATTTTCATCAAAACAATTTAAAAATTTGTCATCATAACTTCCACCCTTTTTATTTGTTTTATAATGGTTATTTATTTTCTTTGTCTTTGTTTTTGTTTTTATCTTTTTTGTCTTCGTCTTCTTTGTCTTCGTCTTCTTTGTCTTTGTCTTCTTTGTCTTCTTTGTCTTCTTTGTCTTCTTTGTCTTTCTCTTATTTGTCTTCTTTGTTTTTATATATATTTTTTTTTGTGAATACTTCATTTAAATATAACTATAAAAATATAAAAACAAATTAAAATTTTCTTTTGGTATATTTCTTCTTCTTGATATTCTTTTTACGACGTGTAGAACCCTTACGTTTTTTATTCGAAATGGTCTTGTATTTTTTTACGATACGTCTTCTTTTTTTTGTCATTTTTCTCTCCTTATTCAAATTGTTACCACCAACGGTATTTTTTTTAAAAAAATTATATAATTTACTCATCGAGTTATCTACTTTTTCGATTACCTTGACAAACATCGTTTTGATTGTAGTTGATACATAAACTGGATCATTATTTTGTTTTTTAGTATCCAATTTATGAATGGTTTGTTGCTCTAATTTTATTTTATCTCTTTCTGCTTTTTCAATCTTTTTATATAATCTATTTATTTTTCTTTCAGTCTCTTTCTTTTTCTTTTCTTCATTTTTCGAAAACAGATTTGTTACTCTATTTAAAAGAAGGATCTTCTTGACACCTTTCTTGAATCTTTTATTTTTATCCTTTCTTTCTTTCTTGATTTCGGCTTTTGTTTTTTTTTGATTCGGTTTTTTCTTTTTAACGGAATCGATCTTGGTTTCAAGTGATTTTGTTAGATCTTTAATTTCCTTTTGTGATTTTTTAATGATTAAATCATACTCTGCAAGTTTATCAAATTTTTTTTCACTGACGTCGCTTAATACATTTATAGGTTTATGAAATATTTCTCGAGCAGATCTTCGAAACTCCGGAGGAGGCTTCATATTCTTCATCGAATACACCATTTTTTCTTTGAATTGAGTTAATAATTCATTGTATTTGTTTTGAGCACTTTCCATACCGTCTATATAACGCTTATTCATATATTTTTCAATGAATGGTTGTAGTAACGTAAAAATACTAGTATGTTGTCCTTCAATATATTGAAATTTTTCGATTGCAGTTTGAATGGCCGTATTTTTTTTGGTTAAATCCCATTCTTTGGTTACAAATTCGATGATGGAAATCGCTTTTGCAAATTCAACCGAATTAAAGGTTTCTATTTTTTGTATTAATAATCCAAAATCAAACAAAGAAAATGGTTCATCATTTCGAATTGTTTCTTCCCCTGTGGTAGAACCTGTATTGGAAGAAACCAACGACCCATCTGTCGAATCCTCCTTCGTGGTTTCTTTTTGTAATTCGGTATCACAGTAACGTATGACGTCGAATACGTTTTTAATAAATTTATTTATTTTTTCCAAGATAAGTAAGATTTTTTTTTCTTTTTCTGTACTTGGTTCAACCATATATGTGATTGTAGTTTCACAATATTTTTCCAACATTGTATTTAAAAAATGATAGCCATTTGTTGATTCAGTAACTTTCTCTTTTTTATCTTTTTTATTATCGACATTAGGATTCTCTTTTTTATCTTTTTCATTATCGACATTAGGATTCTCAAAATACAAAAAAGTACTATCACTATTATTACTATCTACATTTTCATAACTATTATTATCATTATTATCATTTGTACTATTTGTACTCAATATACCACTTTCTAAAATGGTTTCTAAGGAATTCAAGAATAAGATTCTTTTTGAATTCAACAATTTGAGTTGTTCAGAAGGTACTGGAATCAATTCCTTTATACCTAACTCAAATTTTTCACTCCATAAAATAGATTCTTCTTTTTCCTCTTCCTCTTCCTCTTCCTCTTCCTCCTCTTCTTCCTCTTCCTCTTCCTCTTCTTGAGAAGAAGAAGAAGAAGAAGAAAGCAGTGAAATGGCAACAAAATAATTGGTCATTTTGGTATAAGTATCCAAAATCGTATCAATGTATTTTTCTTCGTTGGCTAAAGATAAGTTTGTCGTAATGGTATCGGCACGTTCCGATATGTAATTACTAGTAAAAAACGCGGGATTATTTTGCAAAAAACTGGTGTGAGGACGAATCCCTGTTCCTGCTAACAATATATTCGAATCATATAATAAAGATTCTGCACCTACATTTTTATCTGTACTGCTGATACTAACGGTTACATTTTCTTTATTAAAATATGGAATCATACGTTTTACATAATTGACTTGCAAAGAATCGCCTAATGATTTTAAAATAACAATCAAAACTAGTAAAAGGTTGTTGGGTTTATCACCTGGAATTTCGTTATAATAAAATTTTGCAATTTTAATTAAACGATTCCAACTTAAATTAGTTCCACCTGTATAAGGATATCTTCCAGAAGATAATGCTTCTATCAAATCTTTTACATTTTCAATATTATTATCCCCAACCACAATTTCTAAGAATTCTTGATATTTTTCAAAGGTAATTTTAATACCTACATAATGATATTGTTTAATTTTATCATTTAAGACATCCGGCATTTCGGTTAAATTATTTTCGTTTTCTTCAACAAAATTAGATAAGTCAATCATTAATTGTGTATATTCTTCCGAATCTTTACCTTCTAGTTGATTTATTAATGCTTCCTCTATATTTTGTCCTCCTATCTTACTAACCATAAATTGGACGTCATTAATTTTAAGTTCACTTCCAAAATATTCAAAAAACGATTGTAAACCGCCGATTAATTCCCGTTTGGCGATGTCACCAATCCTTCGACAATTAATATCTTGTTGGATTTGAAATTTTAATAATCGATTCCTATCTAAACTTCCTGGTAATAAATCAATCTTTGAATCGTAATTTATACTCCAAAATTTTCGCATCGGAGTAGACGCCGTGTTTTTTGGGTCACACATTCCCGGACCATAATATAATCGTATGATGGAATTTAAAAAAACTTGGATGGAATCTTGCGATATATTTCTACTATGGACGCCGTTTTCCGTATCCATCACCATAGGCGCCAACATTTTAAAAGGCGCCCCATTATCTTCAAATCCGAGTTGTATATCTTTCAAATCAAACACGATTTCTACGGGTTGATTATCCATCGTCAACATAAAATACTTTTTTATTTCTCCTTCTTTATTTGGAATCGTAATAAAATAACCGTCCTCATTGATTTGTTGTTTTTCTTTTGCATCTCCTTTAAAAGAATCTTCATTACAATATTTTACAATGGTAAGTTTATTCAAATTTCCACATTCTTTATCAATGTATTGTAAAATCGATTTATAATAATTCCATTCTTTCTCTCCTAATGGAGAAGACGCCGATAAATTTTCAAATAATTGTTTTAACCTATTTTCTGGAACTGAACGATGCATCTCAGTTAGAATTTTTTCATAAGCAATCTGTAAGTTTTTTTTTACATCAGGACTAAAACCATTCTCTCCTTTGAAATCGTGGTCACGTTCTTCTTCCGTTTTAAATCTGGATAAATCGAGAAAATTTTGATAAAATGGGTTTTCCACGTTTTTATCCGTAATCCCTAGGTTCTCCTTGTATATCATATTTCCATTACATTCTTCATTATATTCTTGATTGGATCCGCCTCCATTAACTCTTTGCATTTTCATAGCATGACCTTTATTTTTAATCATATTAAATCGATCATTTTCATTAAAGTTAAAGTTTGTTACATCTACTTGATTATTTACAAGAAAAGGTTCCATGAGTATATTGGTCATTGTATTCATATTTATGGAATTGGTTAAAAAAGATAAATAATCGAAATTACTCTCGGTAGAAAACATGATAAATTGATCTAATTCATTTTCTAAATGAATTAATAAATGAATAAATTCTTTTTTTTCATCTATTTCTTCACTTTCATCTCTTTCATCTATTTCTTCTCTTTGTCTTTTATTCATTCTATTTTACCTATATTTTACTTATATTTTATTATTTAGAATAAAAGGAGTAAAAAAATAAAACTTTTATATCTATTGAAAATATAGAAACAAAAGAATGAATCATCTCTTGGAACAATTAAAATTAAAACCGAAAATAGAACCATTCCAAAAAGTACAAATAATGATTCCTGGTAAAAGAAACAATGAATCTAGAACCCTCATTGTCGATGAACGGGATAAAGGGTATGATCGAGAGGCATTCATGAAAAAAAGGATGGAGAGAGACATAAACAAAGTATCGGTACAAAAAAACATTCTTCCACAAGGTGAACTGGAACCAAGAGAAGAGCAACAAGTGGAACAAAGACAACCAATCCAAAGGAAAAAAAGACTGGTTTTAATGGGGGAAGAAGAAAAAGAGAAACAAGAAGAGATAAAGATACAGGAAGAAGAACCCATCCAAATCATCGCCGAAACCAATCAAAGAAAAACCCAGCGTATCGAAAAGGGTACCGCTGTTTTAGGTCCCGAAATTCTTGTTGAAATCGGTAATACGAAAATCGAAGACCGTCTCGCCAAAAAATCGCCTCCCGTCATCATCAAAGTTTCCAGTTATTATATGAACAATCGCGAATTTTTCATCAACTTCATCAATTCTCTCTTTGAACCTTATCGACGAGAAGTCTTGGATACTACCAAAAATATTTCATGTGATAACATTGGTCAAGATGCTGAAGATACGATGAATCAACTTTTAATCCATCAAAAAGTTGTACGTGATTATATTAATTTATATACCCCTTATCGCGGCCTTCTTTTATATCACGGTCTTGGAAGTGGAAAAACCGCAAGTAGTATTGCCATTGCCGAAGGAATGAAAGAGAGAAAACGTGTCATTGTAATGACACCTGCCTCTTTACGCCGTAACTATATGGAAGAAATTAAAAAATTCGGGGATCAAATCTATAAGAAAAATCAGTTCTGGGAATGGATTTCTCTCGAAGCCTATCCTGAAGCCTTGAAAACCTTGACTACCGTATTGAATTTATCGGCGGATTACATTCGAAGACAAAAAGGTGCCTGGTTTGTCAATGTAAAAAACCCGGCCAACTACAATGATTTAACCAGTGAACAAAAGAAATCGTTGGAAGACCAATTGGATGAAATGATACGTGCAAAATATACCTTTATTAATTACAACGGTTTACGATTGAAACGTTTGGAAGAACTTACACAAGGATTTACTCATAATTTATTCGATAATTGTGTGGTTATTATTGATGAAGCCCATAATTTAATCAGCAGAATCGTGAATAAATTGAAAAAGGAAAAACCGATCGCCGAAGATCATCGCGGAGAGAAAGAACGCGCACCCAAAAATCTGGCTGTGAAATTATATGAATATTTAATGTCCGCCAAAGATGCGCGTATTATTCTTCTCTCGGGAACCCCCATTATCAATTATCCGAATGAATTTGGCATTCTCTTTAATATCTTGAGGGGATACATCAAAACGTGGGAAATACCTGTTCAAATCAAAACAACGAGAAAAATCGATCGGGATGCTTTACGTGATATGCTTGTAGCAGAGAAATCCATGGATTATATTGATTATTCGCCTTCTTCGAAAATTCTTACCATTACACGAAATCCTTTTGGATTCAAAGATAAATATTCCAAAGATGGAAATGATTATCAAGGGGTTTACAATAATGTAAAAGACGAAAATGGTCTCGTCCGTTTTCATATGGAAACTGATTTTTTAAATGATGACGAATTTGAACGCCGGGTTAGTGGTATCTTGAAAAGAAATGAAATCGAAGTTTTAAAAACGGGTATTAAAATTCGTAATCGAAAAGCGCTTCCTGATGATTTTGATGCATTTAAAGCGCGTTATATTAATAGTCAAACCAATGAATTGATCAATGCAGATGCATTAAAACGTCGTATTTTAGGATTATCTTCTTATTTTAAGAGCGCTCAAGAGGGGTTGTTGCCGAGATTCGATAAGGTTTTAGGAAAGGATTATCACGTGGTAAAAATCCCCATGAGTGATTTCCAATTTAAAATCTACGAAGATGCGAGGAGAGAAGAGAGAAAAATGGAAAAACCTACTCCAAAATCGAATCAAAAAGATGACCTTTACGAAGACAAGGCTTCTACCTATCGTATTTTCTCTCGTTTGTTTTGTAATTTTGTCATTAAGAACCGTCCTTTACCGAATGATGAAAATATTGCCGAAGTAGAAGCCGAAGATGAAAGAGAACAAATGGAGAAAACTTTGGAAGAAATCCAGGAATTAAAACAACAAGAAAAAGAAATAAAAAAAGCGGAAAAAGAAGATAAACTAGCCGAAAAACAACGCAAACAAGAAGAAAAGGAGAAAAAGGAAAGAGAGAAGCAATTAGAGAAAGATCGAAAACAACGAGAGAAGGAAGAAAAACAACAAGAAAAAGAGAGAAAACAAAAAGAAAAGGAAGAGAAAAAGGCGGAGAAAGAGAGAAAACAAAAAGAAAAAAGTGAAAAGAAGGTCGGAGGTGCTTTACAAGTCGAACAACAAGACGAAGTCGATGATGATAAAGAAAAGGAAGAAGAAGAAAAGGAAGAAGAAGAAAAGGAAGAAGAAGAAAAGGAAGAAGAAGAAAAGGAAGAAGAAGAAAAGGAAGAAGAAGGAAAGGAAGAAGAAGGAAAGGAAGAAGAAGGACAAGAAAAAAAAAGGAGTGTATTTTTTAATTTAGACAAAATACTCAAAACCGCCACCAAAATACAATCTCAAGAAGACGATCTAGATAATGAGAATGAAGGGGAGACTGAAGGCGATGTAATTTTGAATGAACTTGGTGGAAAAGACTACGAAGAGAGACAACGATCCTTTTTAAAATATATCAAAGAACATGCCAATGAATACTTGACCCCCGAAGCACTTCAACGACATAGTCCAAAATATCTTACCATCTTGGAAAATCTTTCCGACCCAGAATATGAAGGGCTTCATCTCGTCTATAGTCAATTTCGTACTTTGGAAGGCCTCGGTATTTTTAGTTTGGTTCTTGAACAAAACGGTTTTGCAGAATTCAAGTTGAAAAAAAATACATCCGGTATTTGGGATATTGATATCAAATTCGAAGATCTGGGAAAACCAACTTTTGCCCTTTATACTGGAACGGAGACCGCAGAAGAAAAAGAAATTATTCGTAATATTTATAATGGAGACTGGGATTACGTCCCGACTAATATTACAAAAAAGTTGCGTAATATTGCAAATAATAACAATGTTGGGGAAATCATCAAAGTATTCATGATTACTTCTTCCGGTTCCGAGGGTATTAATTTAAAAAATACGCGTTACGTCCATATTATGGAACCTTATTGGCACCCCGTAAGATCGGAACAAGTCATTGGACGTGCAAGACGTATTTGTAGTCATAAAAATCTTCCTGATAAATTACAAACGGTAGAAGTATTTGTTTATTTAATGACTTTTACTGCTACCCAATTAAAAAGCGACGAAGCCATTGAATTGAAACGTAAAGATACAAGTAAAATATCGAATGTTCCGCTCACCAGTGACGAATATTTATATGAAATTTCGGAAATTAAAGCGAAATTAAACGCACAATTAATCAATTCCATTAAAGAATCCGCCTTTGATTGTTATTTATATTCGAATATTCCTGGATCCAAAGGAACCGGTGTTCAATGTGTGAATTTCGGCGATCCAAGCAAAGAAAAATTCTCATATATCCCTAATTTTGAAGACCAACAGAATGACATTACCTTGAGAACGAATAAAAGAAGAATCGAATGGGAAGGTTTCCCCATTCGAATCGGAGATAAAGATTATGTTTATCGACGTATGAATAAAAACTTGATGAATATCTATGATTTGGCGAGTTACGAAGAAGCATTGAGAGTCGAAGGCGTTCAACCTGTACAAGTCGGGACCTTAGAAACCAATGAGAAGGGTCAGAAAGTTTTCAAGAGTCTGGTGCTATAAATAAAACCATTCTGTTATGAAAATAAATTTTCAATATTTTCAATCAGTCCAACTGTCTTTTGAATCTTCTTCATATCAATGTCTTTTTTATATCGATTTGGATTTTTTAAAATATCTTCAATGAGTTGTATATCCTTTTCTACGCTTCCTGATAAAAAAATTACTTGATTTTTGAAATAAGTTTCGATGTTATGACAACCAAGGTAAATAGGTGTTGTATTACAAAGTAAAGGTTCAATTATTTTTTCTGAAAAATAATGATTGGATTGATAATTTTCAATCGCAATATGAAAATCATATTCTTCATAAGGTTCTAAACTATCCTGTTTAAATTCTCCTTTTATTCGTTCATCCTTTTTATTTTTATAATAAATATGTCCTCTTCCGTAAATATCAATGGGGAGATTGGATGATAAAATAACTTCCACTAACTTATGACGATATTCGTGACCAGGAGCATATCTTTTTTGACTAATTATAATAGACATTCTTTTTTTCTTTATACCTATTTCAAGTGACTGGTAACTACTACCTATATACGGTGAATACCACATAAAACTTTGTCCTTCCATAAAAGGATGAGGTAAATCAAGTTTATCACCAATAAAATATTTAGATATATTTTTTTGGGCGTATTCAATAAAAGAAGGAGATAAATGTAAAAAAGGGATTGGTTCAAAAGCCATTCCAATGACATTTTTTTTCGGTATTCCTTCTTTTAACATAGGCATTGCCGTATTCAAAATAATAACGTGCGTATAATTATCTTCATCGGTAATAAATATTTCCTTATCGATACCATAATTTAAGAGTTTACTTATTTGGTATAATTTATTTTCATATGTAAATTTACAATGTTTACTATCGCAAAAAGAAGAAAAAAATTTAATAATGATTGTCATAACCCACTCGTATCTATTAAATATATCTATCTTGATTAAATATATTTAATACAAAATGAAACTAAATAATCTTATAAAAATAATTGTACACAATTATCAATGACAAAAACGTCCTTTTCATCCACACTATAGTAATGAAGAACACAATGGTAGTAATTATCTAAAAAATCTTCGTATGTATTACTTATTTTTTCTTTGGCAAAATCCGTTAAAAGAAGAATATTTTTTTTAATGGTTTTATAATCACTTCGAACAAGTCTTTTCAAGATCGAATTACGTATTTTCATTTTTATTAGATTTATATAAGACTTTGGTTTTGGTAAACTTGTTCCATCCGATGCTTTAATAACAAATATTTGATTCATAAAACAAAAGAATCCTAAAATAGAAAGAAGGTTCATTAATATGAATTAGAAGATTATTTTTATTTTGTTTTGTTTTATTTTATTTCTCAACTTTCAATTTTTATTTTATCTAGTGTAATCATATTTTTTATCTCTTCCACGGTTAAACGTATATCGTCTATTTTTTGATAAAGTGTTTGCACTTCCTCTTCTAATTGTTGAATTCTTACATCTTTCAATAAATAATTTGTTTCCTTAGCATTTTCTCTTGTAAATGAAGGTATCATTTTTAATTTTGAGAAAATATCATCGGTAGGTGTCTTTTTATTTGTCTCTATATCTGGAATATAATAAGATTCTTCTAGATTTTCACTCCATTGAATATGTTTGCTTTCTAATCCATATAATTGTATCGGTTGAATAATATTTTCTTTGACTAATGGTTCTTCGATTTTAATATATTTTATTTTGTTTTCCATCGAATTCGATATTCCTTTCTCTTTTTTCACAGATGTTTCTTGGGGATTCAACCAATCACTTGCGTTTTTTACATTATGATTGGTCGAAAGCAAATCAAAATTTCTCTCCTTCACTGTTTGTTGAATACGTCGTTCCAATTCACTGATAGGCGGTTTTTCTTCTTCTAATTTATCGCCGAATTGAGGTACGGGTGGGGTAGGTAAGGTAACCGCTTGTTTAAATTCCTCTTGTTTTTTATTGAAATCACGTTCAAAAACGGATTTTCTCTCTTCTTGGATTTCTTCATAGGTAATCAAGTCTTTTTTTTGTGAATTTATCGGATTTTTTGGTTTATTCGTATTTTTACTATTTAGATCCACTTGAAGAATTATGTCCATCATAAAAGAAATATATTTTTTATTGAAGGTTACCAAGGTCTGTTGTGTTATCTTTCTCTCGTTTTCGTAAAAAGGAACTAGATTTTTTTGAAAAATTTCTAGAATGTATTCAATGAATTCTTTGGGTTTGGAACGTAGAATATCCGCATCCATTAAGACCTCCCATAATAATCGTACATTGTTTTCTTTTAAAAAATCAGTCATTCTTTATCGATCTTAGATAATAAATATAATAAATATAAGAATATGTTTATATTTATTATTTTATATAAAATAAAAAGTTTTACAACCCATCATTAAAAAATACTTTTCGATATTTTTCAATCGCTTTGTCTGATATACGATGTGTTTTTAAATATTGAGCAGTTACTTTGTCTACCAACATATGAACAACAAAAAAGAGAGAATAAACACCGCATTCTGTATTCCCATATTGATGTTCAATCGGATAATTTTCGTCGAATTTAAAATGGATCGGTTTTTTTAATTCTCTCCCTTGTTGAATGATACGGTCAACTAACTTAATAATTTCTTTTGGTGCTTTATCTCCGCCACTATCAAAAAAGAAAATTTGCCCCTTTTTTATATTGACAAATAAACTAATCCAATGACTCCCTGGTTTATAATGCGGGTCGGTATTGAAAACCATGCCAATTTTGAATTTTCCTTTATCTATTTCTTTTTGTAGATTGAAATGACATAATTCTTCCCAAACACAATCCCCGTACATTTTTTTTACGTCAAAATCAATAGGAGATGGACCGATAAAATCAAAACATTTGTATGCTTTTTCGTATTGTTTCATTACTTTATGAATATCTACACTTGACAACCATTCATTCGGATTTTTCTTCCATTCTTTTGGAGCGGTTGGTGCAAACGAATCTGCAATTTCTTTTTTTAAACCGCTTTCTTGAATAAAATTTTGTTTTAACCAACACGATTCTTTGTTACATGTATCTTTCATAAACAGGGCAAGTTGATTGTGAATTTCTAAAGGAGAATTCGTTTTGATTAGATGGTCTGGATGACGCGCATTCCATAAATTACGCATTTTATGTAAATCTTTGTTTTTGTAACAAGTAAAATCATTCAATTCTTTTTTATCTTTGGGACTACAATTCACTTTTTCGAGGGGAATGATTCCGATTTTTCTTTTTCTTTTTCTTGTTTTTCTTTCTTGTAACCCTCTTTTTTCTCTCCTTCGAATGGTTTTGGTTTTCATGAATGAAGTCTTCCTAATTATTCGTGATATTATTCTTTTTACCAACTCCTTTATTCTTTAATTCTGGATCTTTTAAATTGATTTTTTTCTTTTTCGGTAAAATCGGTTCTTCTTTTTTAATCACGGTGCGTTTGACCAATCCGTCCAAGGTATAATTTTTCATATTAATTTGACGCATCATTTGTTTATTGGCTTGTTCCATTGTTCCATGATATTCTAAATCATCGTTGAATTCAGGAAATAAATCTTCTTCTCCTTCTCCTTCTTCTAAATCTTTATAATCTTCCTGAATAATATCGTTTCGGTCAATGGTTTGAAAATAGTCAATACTCGTATTGATATATTTATAAAAGGAACGATAAATATCTGGATGGTAAACTGGGTTTTCTTGACTTTCCTCTTCATTTAATAAATCTTTGGTCAATTGAATCAACCTTTTTCGATAGAATTTTTTATTTTTGAAAGGAGTAGGTTTTGAAATGGAATGATTCATTTTATTCAACGAACCGCTTAATAAATATTCAATCGTAATATCTTGTACGATTTGATTTGATTTGTTTATAATATCGTTGTCTTCTTCCAAATTTTTATTTGTTTCTTCTATTTTTTCGAATTCTAACTTTTTCTCTTTTCTCTCTTTTCTCTCTTTTGTCTCTTTTTTTTCTTTTTTCTTAGTATTGGATTTGACGTTATCTTTAACATTAATATTATCAATAATATCAAGATTCGACATTTATATATTTGATATTTTATAAATATATACACACTTTTACATTTACAATGGTACGCTTTTATGCTCCCCATTGTAAATGTAAAAAGGCAACTGTTACCGATAAATGACTTGAATGGAGACGCCTCTAAAGAGGCATGTCACATTTTATACCTTTGAAGAATTCACCAATTAGGCAGATGGATCGGTCATATTACGAACTTGTACTCTTGTAGAATTGTGAAAGGTTGCGTAACCAATTTCCTTTGGATTCGGATTTGGATTGAAAGAACAGAATTTCTCTTGTTGAAATAATAATGAATCTGGATAAGGCACCGGTTTGGGGTGAAAAGCAACGTGGTATAAATCACTATTACTATCAGGTACATAAACGGATTGACTACATTTTTGTAAAGCAAATACTTGATTTCTTAATACACTTTCGGTATTTACATTGGAAGCAAAACCAGCCCAAGGAGATTGGGTATTTCCAGGATTAAATACTTCATGAACATTATAGGTAGGGGTTTGAATAAGACGAGTATTTACTTCTTTACGAGGGTCAACAATTGGTAAATAAGAATATTTTGTCATTACGGGACGGACATCAATGTATGGTTGTAACATTTGAGAAGGAATATTACGATTATAAATTCGTTCATTGGTTTGTTTATGGATTTCAGAAGGGCATTCTACTTTTTCTTGTGCGTTTAAAACATTGATATTTACATTTGGATTGACATTCATTACTTGTGTATTTTTTAAATCGGACATTATCTATTTTATATAAATATATAATTTATATAATATGTACAATTTACTAAAGTTTTTTAGATTTTTTTGAAGATATAATATTGACCTATTATATATTCTTAGTAACTCTTTTTCAAATCATCCAATCAATGTATAATTACTTACTTGGAACTACTTTTTTGAAATCAATGAACCCCTATTTTAGAAAACACGTATTGAATACATTGAATCCACGTGAATATTTCTATTTAAGTACTTTTTTCGTTTTTATCTTGATGATTATTGTTTTTTTGTTTTTCGAAACGAAACAATCGACCAAAGAAATGATTTCTAATTATCAAAAACTAAAACATTCACATTTTGCGTGTATTTTTATTATTTCTTTTTTATTGGTAGTATCTTCTCTCCTTCTTTATGAATTAGATAAGAATCATAATACACCGCTTATTAATAATATACTTTTGAAAACCGGCTCAATCATCGTTCTCATTGTAGTAGGTGTATTTATGTTTGGTGAAAAATATACTTGGAAACAGATGTTCGGAATTATTCTTACTTGCATAGGTATTTATTTGGTCATGCAAAAATAACTGAAAAAAAGGCACCAACTATTTACTGCGTTTTTTACACCTTCGCATATTTGATGTGCAAAGTGTAATACAACGGCATAACTTATTGGATAATATCTTCAAATTTATAAATAAATATATAAATATATAATATATTATGTATTATATATTCTTACACCTTTACACAAATGAAGATTTTTCTAAAATCATATTTTGTAAAACATGATAATTTCTTTTTTTAAGATTATAAATTGTATATATATTTTCTGTTGAAAATATTTTATCATGAAAAGAATCATAATTATTGATAACTTCTTTAGTTTTTTCAATTATATCATCATAACTTGTCCAAATAATTAAATTGCTATAAGGTATAATTTCAATTAGTGGAGATTTTTCAGAAATAACAATCACACCACACTCTAATGCAGGCAATACTCTTAGTTCTTCAAGAGTATGATGATAAGGTGTTTGGTGAATATTTATAAGAATCTTAGTATTTTTTAATATGTATTGCATAACGTTTTCTTTAAAGCAGTTATTAATATTTGTATGTTTTATTTTTTCATCACAAATATTTTTTAATAGTTTTAATCTTCTAGGATTATTTATATTAATAAAGGTAGTTAATGTTATTATATTTCTATTTTCTTTTATAAAATATGGTTTATAAATAGACGAAGATATATATATGTGCTTTCTTGAAAAAGAATCATATTTTGAACAACTTTCAACATTATAAATATTGGCATTACTATAATCTATAATTATATCTGAATTATTTACACCCTTGAAGATTTAAAACCGCACCTTTCTGTATAAAATGAAAGGAAACTTCAAGGTTTGCCTATTTCAAGGCATGTAAATTTTGATTTTGGGAATTCTTCTAAAAACCCTGATAAGTTATTGCTTCTTGATAAATAATTTGGTCTTTCTTTATTATTTATCGCATTATAAGCAATTTTATAAATATTTGTAGCACCATTCACATCTCTATTCCAATAACCGCATCCGTTCTTACAACAAATCAGTCCATGGACGATAATGTTTCCTGTTTTGTATGGTCTTGGATTTTCCATTACCATATTCTTTGCACAAATACCTATTTCACATTTGGAACATCTACAACTGGTTCTAAATTCATCAACCAAATAAGTTTGAAAACCTGCTTTTCTAAAAAGTGTTCGCATTCCTTTTCCTTTGGTTGCCTCCTTGTATTTCATTTGTTGTTTCTGTTCGTAATCTCCAAAACAAACTACTACTTCTTTTTCATTACCAAAAATTCGTTTAAAATTATTTAACATTTTTTGTTCGCTTTTCTTTGTATTTCTATAACTCTGTAATCGTAATTTTCTAAAAATGTGTTTTTCATAAAACTTGAATAACATACCATTTATTTCACTCTTCTTTTGTATATATTCCTTAAATTTTGTTATGTTAAGTGATTTACGATTTAATTTTGATAATTCAGTTTCCCATTCTATTATTGTTTTTCCATTTATTTTTTCCTTTTTCATTTGTAATTGTATCTTGGAAAACTTCTTTTTCTTGGTTTCTTTTCTTCGTTGGTCTTGTGAATATCTAAACTTATTTGCTTCTTTATTATCGGCATCTACACAAAAAATTAAATCACATTTTCCTGGGTCTATGGATACAATCTTTTTATTTTGTAGTTGTGAATAATCTTTTACTTCATCAATATATTCTTCATTATTTATTCCTTTTTTCATCATAGGTAGTTTCTTTCCAATTAAGTCCTTTCGTAATAATAACAAAGAACAACTAATTCCATCTGTTTCTATCATATGGTGAAATTCATAATGTTTTTTATGGAAACATTTTCTTTCAGTTCTAAAAAAGAATTCCCAAATTTTATTTTCATTTCGTTTCAAATTTCCTTCTGTTAAATAATCACTTTTGTTTCCTTGTTTTTTCGTCATAAGAAGATGCACTAATGTAGTTGTATCTAATCTTATGTGTTTTGGTATAATTTCATTACGCATAGGGAATACATTACAAATTGTTTGTTCTTCTTTTTCTACTTGTTTCATCATTTTAATCATACAAGGGAAATAATCCATAGGACTACACATTAAATCATAATATAAATTTTTCTTGAATGTTTTATTTGGTGTAATGAATTGTTTTTGTTGATTAATCCATGAATGATACGAAATATGGGATTTGTATTGTGTTGTTTCTACATTTAATAAATCATTTTTGATTTTTCTTAACTGATTACATAATTTGTTTATTTTTGCATCTTTTGCTTTTTTGGTAATATTCATTTTTCTTATTTTACTTATAATAAATTTCTTTTTCCAAACCACATTTACATATCGTTCTACATATTCAACAAAATGATTTTTAATGTTATTCTCATACATCGTAAGAATATCAATTGTTAAATAATCTAAAATAGTATTCATATGTGTATATTCAAGTGTATCTTTTTGGATAAGTGGTTCAAAATCAGTTTTGTAAAATGCGGTTAAATTATCTTTGAGTTCTTTAATTTCTTTCTTCGCAGGTCTTCCTTGTGGTTTTTCATTACACATAATTTTCATACACGAATTCACAAATACCTTATCTATAACTGGTAAAGTTTTATTTGTTTCATAGTAATTCAATAAATATAATTTCATAAAAAGTAAAACATTAATTACTATTTTATTACAAAGAATAACAGCATTCGTTATTTTCGGTGTATTTATATCAGGATGTTTCAAGACACTTTTCAAGGAAAGTTTAATTCCTTTGAAAAAGTCGTCAGGTGGTTTTTCTTTTACAGACATCCTTTATAATATTCCTAAATATTTTATTTTTAAGTAATTTAACGAATAAATTATAAAATTGAATAAAAATAAAATATATTTAGATATACTATAATGCCTATTAAAAGTCGCAGATATCGTAAAAGAAATAATAAATCTCGTAGAACTCGTAAAAATAAAACAACACGAAGATATAAAAAACAAATGAAAGGAGGAAATGGTTTAATAACAAGTGAGGAAGAATTAAAAAAAAGTTGGGATAATAGAGCAAATGTATTTTGGGAGGTTGATGATGGAGTAGGTGATAGAAGATATATTTATAGTGAAGATTTGACATACGAAGATTTTAAAAACAAAATAAATTACTATTTGAACCAAGTAAAAAACGGACAAAAAGACGCATACATTAAAATAATATATAAATAATTCTGCTTGGATACATACTTTTCTGGTATTTCGTATAATAATATATTTAAAGATATATTTTGATATAAATATATTATAATGAATTTAGAATATGAAATTGTATATCTTAAAAATAAAGAATATATTTATGTTCTAACAATCAACGGTGATAATGATAATATATTAGATTTATCTATATTTGAAATAGAAGAATGGACGCATTTAACAAAAATTAGCAAAGTATTTGAAGATGCTGTAGTTAATTTAGATGTAGAAATATCGTTAAGACCTTATATAAATGTTAGCAAAGATATAAAAAAATGTGCTTATTATTTATATTACTCTCCATTCTGTTGGTCGAAAGGTTTTAATGATTTAGAATGTGAAACACTAGAAATAAATGATATTTATGAAGTAGTATTTAATTTTGTTAAAGAAGATAAAAAAATAACTATAAATAAATTTAGAAGATGGGTTATAGACAATTATGAAACTATTAAAATACATTATGATACTTTAGCATACAATAAAATAGATTTGTTTATTCCGTTCAGTTAATATAAAAGTGATGTAAAACTATAAATATGTGTTCTAATATATTTTCCGTTTTCTGTAAATTGAAAATCTTTACTTTCAATATTATATTTTGATTTTAATAAATTTTTTATAATACTTAACCAAGGTCTTTTTATTTTACTTGGTTCGCCAACTGCCTTTAATCCATTAAACGAAAACCATTTTCTTATTTCAGGTATTAATTCCATGATTTTATTTTGTATTTCTTCATTCTTATCTAATTCATAAAGTGTATATGTATTTTTATTTGTTAAATCTAATATGGATATAATTTTTTCTATAACTTCTTCCTGTTCTTTTTTATATAAATCACTTTTCAATCGCATAGGCATCTTAAATATACTTAAAATACACAAATAAATTTTAAGTATATTATTTATAAATTTTTCTATTCTATAATAAATATATTAATAAATTATGTTTCATTGCCTTACGAATTGTAGACCAAGTCCCTGAACGTAAATCTTCTCTATTTTTATCTATTGGACATGCAATTAATATAGAACAATTTTTTATGATGTTTAAATTTCTTTTTAAATAAGGTTCTTCTTTCATTAGTAAATCTCCTTTATTAAATGCTCTTGATATTGGATTATTTGGTGGAAATATACAAATTGTAATATCTTTATTTTTATGTGTATTTTTATAATTCATACATAAATTATGAAAATCTGTATCTGAACCAATACAATCTCCATGTGAAACAATAATATTATCATATTTATCTAATATTAATATGATTTCTTCTTCTTGAATTGGTGTTAATCCTTTACGATTACCAGTAAATCCTATTTTAATTGTTTCCATTTATATATAAACTAATTATTTAAGAATATTTTTAATTCAATTTTATTATTAATATTTATTTCGTAATTCATATTTTTAATTAATATTTATTTATTTAAGTATATTTTTAATTTCCTTTTTCTTGTAGATGGTTTCCTTATAAATTCTATTTTTTCATTTAATCCGTATGCGTGTTGAAAATAGTTTTTATAATTTTCAGGTTTTACTTTTTCAATTGCATTTTCTACATTCTTTTCTAATTGTTCGTAATTTTCAACATTTCTATTCTTTTTCATGTATGTTTTTATTTGGTTAAAGTATGCCTCTATTGGATTGTTTGTTTTAGGTGTATAAGGTATCGCAAATAAATATTCATTACCACTTTTAGTAATCGCATTTTTAATCAATTCGTTATTATGACTTTTCGCATTATCCAATACTATCAAATATCCTTTATAATTTGGAAAAATATGTTTTTGTAAAAATTCCAAAAAGCGTTCAGCAGTCATTCCACCTTTTTCATACATTTCCTTTCCTACTATTTTTGAATTACTTATTGCTACTAATAATGTAAATTTACGAAAAACAAATTGATTACTGGTTTTTATTCTACATCTTCTTCCCAAATAACAACGACTATAAGTAGGATGCAACGCAGAACCGACACTTGTTTCATCTAAACAAATAATTTTATTTAATGGATAGTTTTTTATTTTTTGATAAAATGAATTCATTTCACTTTGTTTATCAATTGGTTTCTTGTATCTTTCTTTTGGGAAATGCTCGTGTCTTGTTCTTTTTCTTGATTGGTTATTATCTCTAATAACATGTCCTAAATGTTGAGGTGTAATATCAAATGTAGGGTATTTTTGTTTCATATCAAACGCTAATTCATTCATAGTCAATTGTTCGTTGTTCTTCAATAATTCCAACGCAGTTTTCACTTGTGGTTTGGTAATTTTGTAAGAAATAGGTTTTCTGTTTCTTCTTGTGAGATTTTTAGAACTATTGTATCTTTTAATCCAATCTCGTAAAGTAGATTTTTTACAATCAAAGATTTTACAAGTTTTCTTATATCCATCTCCTTTATCATTATTTAAGTAATATTTAACCGCAGAAATTTTATAATCTTCTGTCTTATGTTTAGTCATCTATATTATTTATAGAAAAATATAAAAAATAATATAAAGGGTGCGGTTTTAAATCTTCAAGGGTGTAAATCTTCATAATCAACTATTCTTACTAAATACTTTTCAACAGAGTTGTAATTAATATTACCAAAAGGTGTATCTTTTAGAATACCACTATCACCGCTTCTTACTAATGTGTGTTCATAATTTATTTTTATGATTAGTGTTTTATTATTATTATTAAAATTATAATTATTACATAACGTTATATTAACCCTTAACTCTTTATTTTTATGCAATATATTTTTTATTATTTTTACTATATTCTGATAGTAATCGTTAATCAGATCTAAATAGACATTATAATATAAGAAAGAGTTGTTTACATTATAAAGTAAAGTCCCTGTTATTGGTTCATTATCGATATCTATTGTTTCATAAAGCATTATTTATACACAGTAAATAATAATAAAATGATATTCTTACACATTGAAAATTTGTAAAATGTGTAAAGATGCAAACTATATGGGTCTGTGTTAATTGTATGTATATTTATTTGGTGATGCAAAAATAACTGAAAAAAAGGCACCAACTATTTACTGCGTTTTTTCAAAGTAAGAATCCTTTTTCCTTTGCATTTGAATTTACCTCGTGTAAAGCCCTTTTTACCTAAAATGGTCCTGCTACATATGCCTATCGCTTTGGATTCGTCTTTACGAATGTCTAAAGAACCGACTTTTTTAATACAACGGCATAATTTATTTGATAATATGTTTTCTGCTTGAAGTTTTAATTTTTTAAAGGAACCTTGGTTTGGTAAATGATAGAAATTGAGTATATCTTTGTAATCCTGAATAGTAAGTTCTTTTTTGTCATTTCTCATGAGGATATAATAATAAGAATAATAATAGGATTATTAATATTAGATAAGATAAAATATTTATAAATCCAGACAACTCATTTTTTTTTGAGAAAATATTATCGGAAGATAGTATATTTACGAATCGAAATCTTGTGAATTTATGAAAATTGTTGTCTTTGATTTAGATGAAACACTAGGGTATTTTGTGGAATTTAGTGTCTTCTGGAATTGTTTACAACAATATTTTACCAATGAAAGAATCAAATATTCATTCACCCAAGAAGATTTTAATCAACTGTTAGATTTATATCCAGAATTCTTGAGACCCAATATTATGACCCTTTTGAAATATTTAATGTATAAGAAAAAGTCAAAATGTTGTCATAAAATGTTGATTTATACAAATAATCAGGGTCCTAAACAGTGGTGTAAACAATTGATTTCTTATTTTGAACATAAATTGAATTTTGAATTATTTGATCAAATTATACATGCGTTTAAAATAAATGGCGAAGTAGTTGAGATCGGACGTACAAGTCACGATAAATCATTTCACGACCTTGTAAGATGCACAAAAATACCGCCGAATAGTGAGATTTGTTTTTTAGATGATACGTATTATCCAGAAATGACACATGAACATATTTACTATATTAATGTGAAACCTTATATTCATGACTTGGATTTTTGGGAAATGATTCAACGTTTATGGAATTCGAAAAATTATTTGATTCAAAATATGTTGAAAAAAGATTCGAGAGAAGAATTTGAAATGAAAATGAATCGTATCTTTAAACCATATGATTATTTGGTTCTTCCAAAAACGGCGGAAGAAACGAATATTGATAAAATTGTCAGTAAACAAATATTGATTCATTTGGAGGAATTTTTTGAACAATCGACCCCATCAAACAATCGGTTAAAAAAATCATATAAACGATCGGGGGTTGGCAATAAAATGAATAAAACCAGAAAAAATAAAAAACTATAAAATCGAAATCAGTTATTTTTCTAAGATATCCAATGCATCAATGAGAATCAATTCTTGATGGATAAGTTTGCGGAAAACAATACATTCGTCCATTTTGAATTGAAAATGGCGATGGTAATGGTTTTTACATACTAATTGAACCCCTGTATCGGTTATTTTTGTTTCACAAAAAATGGCGCCGCGCGATAATTCCAAATATTCGGGATTGATTAAACAAATCCAACGAATAAAGGTTCCTTCGCGTAAATCTTTAAGTTCATCTACATAGACGTATTCACGTAATTTATTTAAATATTCATTGGTGACCTTTGGAGATAAATGTAATTCTTTTAATATATTAAGATTCAATTGTTTTATTTTTTTGCTGGTATAATTCATTATCTTTTCATTTTTTACATTGTCTAATGCATTTAATAATTTGTTGACATCCATCCAGTTGTATTGTATATAAATATAAGGTAATTTTTATATTTATATTTATTTTAATAAGGATATTAATTATCCGGAAGAGGATGGAAATGAATTACCTTGAAGACGAGGGAAATGAATTACCCGGAAGAGGAGGGAAATGAATTACCTGGAAGAGGAGGGAACAAAAAAGATATTAATTACCCGGAAGAGGAGGGATCATAAGGGAACCTAGGTTCCCTTACCAGGAACCAAATGCTCCTCCACCAAGAGCATCATTTGCTGCCATGGGTTCAAAACTTTCATTCATTCCAGGAGTTGCTGCACCAATTAAAGGAGTAGTATCTCTTCGATACATATTATCGAAATTAGGTGATTGTTCAGGCGCTATTTGAGGTTGACTATAATTGGTTGGGAGTTGAGAAAGAGAGGTTCCATCTGTATAAGTTGGTAGAATGGAATTTGTTGCAGTTTGGTTTACTGCATAAGAAGAGGTTCCCATTTGACTGGAAATGGGTTGAGAAACACGGACACCATTTTTATTGCCTTTTTTCTTTTTCTTATCACTGTTATTATTGCCTTCCCATAAATCATTCAATCTTTCGACTAAAATACTGACCTTCTCTCCCAATTTGGTTTGTAGACTCATGGTAATCATTAAAACCGCTAAAATAATAAAAATAACACTAAAATCAGGGTAATTGACTCCACTATAAGTGGGTACATAAGTAATGACACGATGAATGAAAAGAAGACCGATAAAAATAACAATGACTTGGACAATAATTTCGGCACTTATTTCTAAACTACCTTTGTTATCTTCCGCTTCAGGGACAAATCGTTGCATTGATTTATTTAAGACAATAATTGGAAGAATGGCTAAAAGTGCATATTGAATAATATTTAACATTTCGCTTTTTGATTCGTCGTCGAAATTAAAAACGTGTTTAATAAAACTTTTTGATTTTGAATCTTCGTTTAAACTTTCCATATGATTTATAAAAAGAAATTAAAATAAATATAATATTTATAATATTTATAATATAAAATGTCAATTTCGTGGTATTCGATTGTTATTTCCCCACAAAGTGGGGGGGGGGGGCAATTTTTAATGGATATTTTAGTGTAAATAATAGTACAAGTTTAATACAAGGATTTTATGATTTATCATTGCCTACAAGTAGTGGTTATATGGATGTGTTATTGCCTACTAATGATGCAGCAAGTTATCTTAGGGCTGATAATAAATATCCATTTACTGATCCTGGAACAAATTTTTATTCAACCGCTTTGCAAACTTTTTTTTCTATTGGACAAAATCATTTTAACATTTATTTTGGAGGTAATATTTTATCATTATTCACTAGTGCAACTGGTGGTTTAATTGTTCCTCCATATACAATTATTACTAGTCCAATTTCAGGACCTCCTTCAACCTTACCTTGTTTCAAAGAAGGAGTAAAAATTCTCTCTCTAAACAAAAATCTAGCAGAAGAATATATACCGATTGAAAATTTACGAAAAGGGGATTTAATAAAGAGTTTTAAACACGGATATAAAGCAATAGATATGATAGGAAAGAGAGAAATATTTCATCCTGCGTCCAAGGAACGTGTAAAAAACCAACTTTATGAATGCGGAAAAGAGAATTATTCAGATATCTTTGAACCTCTTATCATGACCGGTTGTCATTCTATCTTGGTAGACTTGTTAACTCAAGAACAAGGAGAGAAAACCATGGAAGATTTTGGGCGTATTTTTATGACCGATGACAAAATAAGATTAATGACCTTTTTAGATGAAAAAGCGTCTGTATACGAAGTTCCAGGTACTTATACCATTTATCATTTGGCTTTAGAAAATGATGATTATTATGGAAATTATGGAATTTATGCCAATGGACTTTTGGTAGAATCTTGTTCCAAACGTTACTTACTAGAACATTCTGGTATGGAAATGATTGAATAAAAAAAGAAATTAAAATATAAAGATTTCATTTTATAATTATTCAGAATTAAAAATGAAAGTAAAATTAATCAGTTATTCACAACCCGTTTCTACCGAATTGTCGCTTCAAGATTTAGTTGCCTATTGCGCTCGTGTCTCGAATCCTGCGAATCAAATAAATACCGAAACCAATGAAAAATTAATCCAATATCTCATGAAAAATGAACATTGGTCTCCTTTGGAAATGGTAAGTATATGTTTGGAAATAGAGACGACGAGAGATATTGCAAGACAGATTTTAAGACACCGATCTTTTTCTTTTCAAGAATTTTCACAACGTTATGCCGTGGCGGATTTAGGGTTTGAATCTAGAGAAGCAAGATTACAAGATACAAAGAATCGACAAAATAGTATTGAAACGGAAGATGTCGAATTAGAAACTGAATGGGAAAAAAAACAAAAAGAAGTACAAGAAATGGTAAAAGAATCTTATGACTGGGCTTTACACAATGGAATTGCAAAAGAACAGGCCCGTGCAGTTTTACCAGAAGGAATGACCGTATCTAGAATGTATATGAATGGAACCTTACGTTCATGGGTACATTATATAAAATTAAGAACTGGGAATGGAACACAAAAAGAACATCGGGAGGTAGCGATTGCATGTGCAGAAATTATTTCTTCGATTTATCCATTGATGAAAGAATTAATACAAGTGTAACTACTAATATAATTTTTCAACCATGTCTTCAAAGGTTTTAAGTCGAGTCAATGCTTTTTTATGAAGACTAAGAGACATTGCTTTTGAATAATTGGTAACAAATAATCCATCGCTTCGATATTTTAACATACGGTTTTTCGTAACATCAATAACTCGTTTTAACGCATTTTCATAATCTAGTTTTTCATTAATCATGGAATAAATAAGACAACGGTCTAAATCATAGGCAGAAAGAAGATCGGCTTCTCTGACAATATGATAAGCCATTTGGTATTTATCTAAGTCAGGATATCCGTATTTTTTCACGGTAGAATAAGACATGGTAGATATAATTTCGTCGACCATATTTAATTGAACTTCATCTAAATAACCGTTCATATGTTGTTTAATCATGGATACGCCATTCTTTTGGTTCATATATTTTTTGTCACACATATCGTGTAAAATGGCAGATACAAAGATAATTTCTTTTTGATTTTCTAAAAAGGGATATTGGACAACTTGGTAATCATAAATATCTTTGGCATAATGAAAAACTTCTAAACTATGTTTCAAACCATGGGATTCGTCAATCTGAAATTGGGAGGTTTTATCAATGACATAACGTAAGGCGTGATTAATCAGTAAAGCAAAAGGAACAATTCTCATTTCTTTATCTTTAGTTGTTTTTTTATTTTTTTAGAAAACAAGAATAAAAGAATCAATTTTTTATTTATTTTATTTAGGATGAAATGAAAATGCGTTAAATAGATTTAAAAACAAAATAATTAAAATACATATTTAATGAGTCGTTCCATTTCTTCCGCAATTAACCGACGTGCAGGAAATAATGCGCCTCGTCCAAGTGTACCAACCAATCAACAACCTTCTTATAATCCAAAAATTTCACAAGCACCTGGTCCAGGACAACAAGGACCAAATAGTGTAAGATTTGTTCCTTCTGGACAAGGACAACCAGGTAAACCAGTTCAAAGACAGGTATTCCAAGAACCTACCATTCCTGTTAAAACCGCAGGAGTGAATGGTCCGGTAGGTCAAGTATCTATTTCAGATGCCTTTGCATTAGTCACCATACGTTTAGGAAGAGTCGAACAGTTTGTTCAACAAGTTCAGGAAGAGGGTATTCCTTCTTCTTCTGATAATACAAATATTAATCATGAACAATTTGATAATGATTTAAAAAACTTACATAATCTATTTCAATCTCAACAAGATACGATCCATACTTTAACACAAAAAATAGAGAAATATGAGAATACCTTTTTACAATATGATAAAGAGATGAAGGATTTAAAAGATATTGTATTAACTATGACAATGAAAAATGAGAAAAATAGTATCGAAACAAGTAATGTTTTGAGTAAATTTGAAAGTACCATTCATAGTAGTGAAGAGAATGTAAAGACGCTCGATGACAATCTAAAGGGTGTAATAAAAAATGTAATAACAATGGTAGAAGGTTTAAAAAATACAAAAGATATGATGGATGAAAAATATAATTTATTACAAAATCAAATAAATATTATTACAAATCCTTCTGATGAAGAGGTAAAAGGACAGATAAAAGAAGTAGAAACAGTGGAAGAGGTAAAAGAAGTAGAACCTCTAGAAACGGTTGAATCGGTTGAACCTGAAAAAAATGCATAAGTTTTTGACGCGTTTTACTTAAATAAAAAAAATACGTTTTTTATTTAAGTTTCATTTTAAAAAAGAAATAATGAAAATCATAGTTACGTTATTCATCTTTTGTATCGTTTTATTTTTATATTTACATATTCAATTTCATTTAAAACAAAGTGATGATTTAGAAATGTATGAATTAGATAATCCTTCCAAAGAAAAATTAGAAGAGATATGTGATTTAAGACAACCGGTTTTATTTGAATTTGATTCTCAACCAATCAGTGAATGCATGAATAAAAATTATCTTCAAAATAATTATTCTTCCTTTGATATGAAAATTAGGAGTCCTACAGAAAATAAAAATAAAAATAAAAAACAAAGTGAAGAAGAATTGTATGTACCATTACCTTTGCATACCACTTTGAAATTATTAGAAGAAGATAAAAAATCTTTTTATTTTACTGAAAATAATATGGATTTTATTCAAGAAACAGGTATTATCAAAAATATACAATACAATGATGCATTTATACGACCATACATGGTTTCTAATTATTTTTACGATATTTTGATGGGCTCTCAAGATAGTTGGACACCTTTAAAGTATGAAATTAATTATCGTAATTATTTTTTAATTACAGAAGGAACCGCACAAATTAAATTAATACCTCCAAAAAGTAAGAAATATTTATATCCAAAATATGATTATGAGAATTTTGAATGGTCGTCTCCTTTTAATGTATGGAATATTCAACCGGATTTCCGTACTGATTTTGATAAAATAAAGAGTCTAGAATTTACTTTAGTCGCAGGAAAAATACTTTACATACCCGCTTATTGGTTTTATTCGATTAAATTCAATCAAGATTCGGTGATTAGTTGTTTTAAATATCGTACATATATGAATAATTTAGCAATTTCACCTTATTTTTTTATGTATGCTCTTCAATTACAGAATATCAAGAGAGAAACGAGTAAAAAAATACCCGTTCATGAATTAGACCAAACAGAGAAAAAAACGGAATTTAAAGAAAAAGAAGAAGATATAAATAATGAGAATACTACGAAAATTGAAGATTTGGTTGAATCCGCTGTTTTTGAGGTGAAAACCGAAAATTAAATTATTTGTATAATACAATAAAACGTCGTAAAATATGTTTCAATATTTAAGTTCTTGGTTTCAAATAAATGACAATGATGATGAAAATGAGAGGGAAGAAGAACAATACGAAGTCGAGAAAGAAGAAACAAAAAAAATAATCAAGCGTCGAGAACGAGATGAAGTACCAGATACAGATTTAATCAAGGATAGAAAAAGATATCGAGCCAAAGATATTACCTCGCAACAAAATTTATCGAAAATAAAAAAGGTGAAAAAGAGTCTTCGTTTTGCTACAAGTTTAACTACAAAAACCAAAAAAAGAAGGTATTAGAAAAACAAGGAATAAAAATAAAAAACATAAAGATTATTTACAATTCATATATAAGCCATTTTGATTATTTATGAATACATTCACTATTCAAATATTTGATCGAAAATATGAAAAATATGAAATTACTTCTTGCGAGGATTCCAAAAAAAGACTTGAAATCATGGATCCCATCCTTCATAAACTGTTCCATCATGATACTTTTACTTTACACCTTTGCACATTCAAAACGCCGACAAGGTCGGCCGTTATGACTGGCAAAGGAAACAGTTACCACGCACTTGAAATGTGCGAAGGTGTAATAAATCAAGATGAACCAATCATTATAAAATCACCAATGCGAGAGAAATCATTTTTTGCAGGCATTCTTATCTTGGCCGGAAATAAAACATATGGAAGAAAGAATTCCTCGCAGTCAATGAAAAAACACGATAAATTGTTATATAAATGTATTCCGAATGATCCTTTTTTACCATCTTTTTTAGTCCCCTATGAAATGAAAACCATGGGATTTTCCAAATTATTTCCTAATTTATATGTTATTTTCAAGTATGACCATTGGGAAGATAAACATCCTCATGGTATTCTTTTACAAACGATTGGTCCAGTCAATGAATTATCGAATTTTTACGAATATCAACTTTATTGTAAAAATCTACATATCTCCATTAATCGTTTTGATAAAGATACTGCCAAAGCGGTGAAAAAAATAACGGAAGAAAACAAAGAATTATTCAAATTCATTCAAGAAAAATACCCGAATTCTTTGGAAGACCGCACGTCGAATACGACTGTTTTTACGATTGACCCAAAAGGAAGTGTCGATTTTGATGATGCGTTTAGTATCCAAAAGATTTCACAAACGCAAGAAACTAATACAAACTACTTTCGATTAAGTATTTATATTTCCAATGTTCCCATTTTATTAGATGCGCTTCAATTATGGCAATCGTTTGGGGAACGTATTTCAACCATTTATCTTCCCGATAAAAAACGTTCGATGATTCCGTCATTGTTAGGTGATCATCTTTGTAGTTTACGAGAGAAAACTGTTAGAGTAGCGTTTACCATGGATATTTTGATTGAATTCGTAGAAAAAGAAAAAGAAAAAGAAAAAGATATGCAAACTACCTTGAACGTAAAAGAAATAACCTTTAAAAATACACTTATCAAAGTTTATAAGAATTTCGTGTATGAAGAACCATCTCTATTAAAAAATCTGAATTATCATCTTTTATTCGATATTACGAATCAACTTTGTCAAGAAAAAAAACCGCAATATCTCACAAAAATCAAGGATAGTCATGATGTAGTAGAATATCTCATGATGTGGATGAATCACGAATGTTCCAAACAATTCCTTCCTTTTAAAACCGGCATTTTTCGTTCCACCATTTCTTCTAAAGTTTCCCCCATTACCCAAGAAAATATTCCCGCAATTCCCAACGAACTCTTTGTCGGAAAATATGTGAATGGAGAGAATACAGCAGAAGTTCTCTCTCATCATGCGTTAGGATTAGATACCTATATTCATATTACGAGTCCTATTCGAAGATTAGTGGATTTATTGAATATGATTCAGTTGCAGGAAAATCTGGGAATGATTTCTTTATCGAAGGAAGCAATCGTTTTTTATAAAAATTGGTTAATGAACCTCGACCAAGTCAACGAGCAAATGAAGAATATACGTCGTGTTCAAAATCAATGTACTTTGTTGGAACTATGCACGAATCATCCTGCTACTTTAGAAAAGAAATATGAAGGATATGTTTTTCATCGAGAAGAACGAGAGAAAGAGAAAGATTTGGAGTTGTATTCGTATGAAGTTTATTTAGTGGATTTAAAAATCGTTTCAAAAATAGTAACTTCTCACAAGTTGGAAGAATATACCAAATGTTTTTTTCAAATCTATCTCTTTGACGATGAAGAGAGTTTCAAGAAGAAAATTCGAATCCAACTTTTGTTGGATAATTAACACCGTTGAAGATTTAAAACCGCCTTTTAATGGCGGTCTTAACACCCTTGAAGATTTATAATGGGACAAATAAATTGTCCCATTATAAATTTAAGGGTAACTGTTACCGATCCCGAAGGGAGAATTGAATGGAGACGCCTCTAAAGAGGCGTGTCCCATTTCAAATCTTCATCGGTTTAAATCTCATAACTTGTGAAACCAGTGATACTTTAAGAATGAATCCGCACTAAAGGTGCGGATTTCGTAACTTGTGAATTCTTCAAATGTATAAATAGACAAACGATATAAACATTTCTTACGATATTACATTAAGAAAAAATGGTAAAAATATGTCCGAATCAATACCCAAATCAACAAGAAGAAAAATATGAAGCCCATTTTACAAATTATTCTTTTCCCTTGAGTAGTTTTCAAAAATATGCGATTGAAGCGATTGTTGAGGGGGACCATATTTTAGTAACCGCGCATACTGGTTCAGGCAAAACATTACCTGGTGAATTCGCGATTGAATATTTTGTTGGAAAAGGGAAAAAAGTGATTTATACCGCACCCATTAAAGCATTATCCAATCAAAAATTCTATGAATTTACACAAAAATATCCGCATATTTCATTTGGGATTTTAACGGGAGATATTAAATTTAATCCGGAAGCGGATGTATTGATTATGACAACCGAGATTTTGCAAAATACACTTTATCGTAGAAAAACGGTTGATTTTACAGAAACTCCAACGCCTTCGAATCTTTTAATGTTCGACATGGATATTGATAAAGAATTAGCATGTGTCATTTTTGATGAAGTACATTACATCAATGATGCGGAACGAGGTAAAGTATGGGAAGAAACGATGATGATGTTACCTTTTCATATTCAAATGGTCATGCTTTCGGCCACCTTGGACCAACCCGAAAAATTCGCTTTATGGTGTGAGAATCGTGATGAGAAAAGAGAGAAGAAAGTATACTTAACAACTACACATGAACGCGTTGTTCCACTTGTACATTACACGTTTCTTACTTCTACGAATGCCATTTTTAAAGTGATTAAAGATAAGGCGATTCATGAAGAAATCAAAAAAGCGACGAATAAACCCTTTGTCTTGCAAGATGAAAAGGGGATTTTCAATGAACCGAATTATCTACAAATGAAAAAGACGATAGAATTATTTGATAAAAAGGAAGTGCGTATGAAACGCGGTTTTGTCTTGAATCAAGTCTTGAAATATTTGGTAGAAAAGGAAATGCTTCCAGCATTATGTTTTGTTCTATCGCGAAAATTATTAGAGACTTATGCCAAAGAAATAACCACGAATTTATTGGAATTTGATTCAAAAGTGCCTTATATTGTACGTCGAGAATGTGAACAAATCATTCGTAAATTACCGAATTATCAGGAATATTTACAATTACCGGAATATCAATCGATGGTAGCACTTTTAGAAAAGGGGATTGCCATTCATCATGCGGGAGTCATGCCAATTTTGAGGGAAATGGTAGAACTGCTTTATGCGAAAGGATTTGTAAAAATCGTTTTTTGCACGGAGACTTTTGCCGTCGGAATCAATATGCCTACTAAAACCGTTATTTTTACGGATGTTACCAAATTTGATGGGAAATCGGAACGTGTTTTATATTCTCATGAATACACTCAAATGGCTGGACGTGCTGGAAGACGTGGAATGGATACGATTGGTCATGTCATTCATTTGAATAATATCTTTCGTACCATTGATTCGATTAGTTATAAAAATATGATGAAAGGAAAACCGCAAACCTTAGTGTCGAAATTCAAAGTCTCTTATCCCCTTCTTTTGAATTTACTGGATACGGGACATACTGATTTTTTGAATTTTGTAAGGAAAAGTATGATTACCAATAAAATCGATAATCAATTGAATGAACTCGTTTTGAAAAAAACGGTTCTTGAATCGGAATTACATAATTTTGATTCTACTTTGAAAAACTTGAGAACTCCCTTACCAATTTTGAATGAATTTATTGAATTGAATAAAAATCGTGAAAAGTCAGTAAATAAAAAACGTAAAGAAATTGATCGAGTGATTGATAAAATCAAAGACCTTTATAATTTTATTTTAACAGAACAACTAACGGTGATCAAATATAATGAAAAATGCGCGGAATTGCAAAACATTTTAAATCAAATAAAATATATTGAAAATGATACGAGTGAAAACATTCAAGTTATTTTGGATTTGCTGGAAAAACAGGGATTTGTTTCTCTTTGTGAAAAAGTAGTACTAGAAGGAGAAGTAGAAGAACCAAATTACTCTTTGACAATCCAAGGAAAAATCGCTACTTATTTACATGAAGTTCATTGCTTGACCTTTTCTAGATTATTAGGAATCCAGAATAGGGAGTTAAGAAACCTTCAACCGAAACAATTGGTTGCCGTCTTTAGTTGTTTTACGAATATAACCGTTTCGGAAGATTTGCGTTCAATTCAACCTTTGTCGGAAGATGAAAAGGTAAAAACGATTTTGTCAGAAATAAATAAAATGTACCAAGATTATCAAAAGATTGAATGTGAAAAGATGCTGGATACTGGAACCAATTATGATTGTCATTATGATTTACTTGGATATGTTGAGAAATGGTGTGATTGTGCAAATGTAGAGGATTGTAAATTCCTATTACAAACCATGGCGAAAGAAAAGGAAATATTTTTAGGTGAATTTGTCAAGTCTTTGTTGAAAATCAATAATATTTCAGCAGAAATGGAAAAAGTTGCAGAACTCATTGGAGATATCGATTTCTTGAGTAATTTAAGACAAATACCTTCTTTGACACTTAAATATGTAGTTACGAATCAATCCCTTTATTTGTAAATAATTTTGTTTGTTTACACCTTTGCATATTTACACCCTTGAACATTTATAATATCACGCCTTTGGGCTTCCCATAGGGAGAGTGGCAAAGACAATAGTTACCACGCACTTGAAATGTGTGAATGTCTAAAATAAATAGAAAATATAGAAAATATAGAAAATATACTTAGAATTATTTTCTTTTAATAATTATAAATAAGTAATGGAATCTAAAAATCAAGAACAACTATCCAACTTTGAAGAAATGATGAATGAACAACATGAATCTTTATTTGAATCCATTTCTAAAATTGAAGAGACAAACAATGAAAGTTTAGTTGAAACTTTAAAACCAACTTTTGTAAAAAAAACAGATATCGAAACTTTAAGTGATTCGAATAGTGAATGTGAATGTTTAAAAGACGTAGAGACAAAATCAAATTTAGAATTAGAATTAGAACAAGTAAAAGAAACAGAACCTTTAAAAGAAGTGGAATTGTCAAAGGAACCAGAACTAGTAAAAGAAGTAAAAGAATCAAAAAAAAGTATTTGGCATTATTTAAATCCTCTTTCTTGGAAATTTTCTAAAAATAAAAAGTAAATAAATCTTTCTTTAACAAACAAAGGTTTTTAAATTCTGGGTCAACACTGAACCAAGAATTTTCGTTTTTTTAATATTTTTCAAAAAAGTGTAATCAATCGCCACATTTTTTAAAGAAGCCACTTTGAAAGTGTTTTCTTTACATAATAAAGACCCCTCTTCAATAATGATTTTCATTTCCTCTTTTTCCAAATCCGGGATATGTGAAATCAGTGCAATGACGTGACATGAGGTTTCTCCCTTTACATGAAACCATAAATCATCTGGCTCTCCCATATCAATGACTTTGAAATTATCTTTGGCATTTTTGCCGATATAAAACACGACATTTCGATCCAGACATTCAATGTATTTTTCTTCGACCTTCATTGTTTCTTTTGTTTTTCTCTCTTTGTTCAATGTTCAAAGAGAGAAAATGTTTTCAATTTTATAAATTTATTTTAAAATGAAATCAAATGATAATAGTATCTAAAAACGATTTCCCATATTCATTTAGAGTATCCAACTAAACCGTAAACGTATGATTGCAAATAAATATCAATTGGAACAAAAATTGGGAAATGGTGCTTTTGGTTCCATTTATCAAGGTTCGAATATACGCACGAGAGAAAAAGTTGCCATTAAAATAGAACCCAATATTAGCGAACAAAAATCATTGAAAAATGAAACGCGCGTCTATCAATATTTAAATGGATGTCCAGGAATCCCGAGTATACGATGGTTCGGTACGGATTCCAATGCGAATTATATGGTCATTGATTTATTAGGACCTTCTTTAACAGACATTATAAAAAATGAAGGAAAACTTTCTCTCCCATCTATTTTCAAAATAGGAATTCAAATCATCGATATTTTAGAAGGAATTCACGACAAGGGAATGATTCATCGCGACTTGAAACCAGACAATTTCCTACTTCACCCGACGAAAGGCGTGGATCAAATCTATCTCATTGATTTTGGCGTTTGTAAAACGTATCTTCAACCAGATACGAATGAACATATCGAAATGCGAAAAACGAGTGCAATGATTGGTACCCCAAATTTTGCGAGTTTGAATGCACATCAACTTTTAGAACTTAGTCGAAGAGACGACTTGGAGAGTTTAGTATATACTCTTTTGTTTTTATACTTGAGGGGAAATTTGCCTTGGACTTATCCACCAAATACGTCGAGGGAAGAAATGATGAAACAAAAAATGGAACTTTTAGACAAAGATCCAGAAATCCCCTCAATATTGATCGAAATGTTAAACTGCGTTCGAAAACTACATTTCAAACAACGCCCCTTTTACGAGGAATATAAGAAAATGTTTCCGGATTTATTGTAAATCAATCATTTCTTTCGTATTTTTTATTATCTTTTTTTATATTATAAAAATGTCTTATACATTAACCGTTGATATTTCTGCGAATTCAGAAGGACTTGTTTACGCTTTATTAACAGATACTAGTAGTAATACTTATACTTATACCAGTCAAGGTTATACTGCAGGACAAGACTCATCTTATAATAAGGATGATTATCTTTCTTATACACAAGATGTAGTTACTCATACAAGTGATGTTCTTTATGAATGTAGGATTTCTACAAATGTTGACCCAAGTGGTAATTTTAATGGATTTATAAGTGTTTTCGGAGACCTTACAAATACAACTTATGGTGAAACACTAACTGCAATTAATTATATACCTATTGAAGGACAGTCAAATACAGTAAAAGTCTCTGGTGGTTATTACCCATCATCTTCTAGTGGTTTTACTTTTATACAAACACTTTTAGAAGAATCACAAGATGTAAGCGGTATTTTTATTTTATATGATTCTAGTAACAATAATTATGGAAAGGTTACTTATGACCCATCAAATAATAGATTTATAGCAACAAATGAGATTGACCCAAAATACAATTATCAAAATATGTCTATTGTTGGAAATTGTGCATTATGTAAATACTTTTACGATAATCCGAATGACAATTATACATCAAGTGAGGTGAATGCAATGTATGCTACAAATGCTTCTGTATTTAATAGTTATGGCTCTAAATAATTACAATTCCCCTCGAAAACAATATAAAGACATTCGCCCCTTATATTATAATACTATGTCAACAAACGATGCAGTAATAAGTGCTTCCAACTCGGAAAAAATGATCGGATGTGTAAAATGGTTTAATAACAAGGCTGGTTATGGGTTTATTTCTTTAATTGATGGGGATGAAGTAGGAAAAGAAATATTCGTTCACCATAGTTGTATTGGTGTCAATGAACAACAATATAAATATTTAGTTCAAGGTGAATATGTAGAGTTTGTTCTTTCAACAACCCAAGGAGGCCAACATGAATTCCAAGCGGTCAACGTTACTGGAATTAAAGGCGGTAAATTAATGTGTGAAACCATTTATGAAATGAAATTAGCAAGAACCAATTACAAATCTGTCGAAGGTGAATTCAAAGAACCATCCGGACCTCTTCCTCCAAGGTTAACCAAAGATTCTCAACCTTTAAAACCAAGAAGAACCAATGTAAAATCTGAATCCGATGATAAAGATTGGTCGTTAATTACCAAAGGGAAAAGAAAACCTCTAAAGGCATCTGCTTAGAAGCATAAATAATTATAAAAAGATAAAAAGATAAAAAGATAAAAAGATAAAGAAGTAAAGTAAATATTTTAAAACAGATAAAGGTAAGTATTATATACTATAAACCATATTTATGAAACCAATAATAAATTTAACCAACTATATTTATCTTAGAAATAGGATAAATATAATTATTTTTAATATTTTTTATAATAAAATGGAAGTAAATATCGATACAGAAAATAAAAATGAATTATTGAAAAAAATCAATGAGAAACTTTTTAAAAATGTAAACAATCCAAACGTAAATAATAATATTATTTTCATTTATGCACCACCAAAAGTAGCATCTACATCTTTAGTCTCTTCTTTGAGATTATTTTTATGTCATAAGTTTAATATTATTCATATTCATGATGAAAAAATGTTAGGAAATCTTATTCATATGAATATTCACGGAATAACGGTCTTGGACATTATTTATTACAACAAAGAATTAGGAAAAAATATTTATGTTATTGATGTTTTCAGAAATCCAATTGAAAGAAAAATATCCGAATATTTTGAACATTTATCATCACTTCATTTTAATAATACAGATGAAAATTTGAAAAAATATCCCATCCAAAAAATAATAGACCGATTTAATTCTGTTTATCCATTTATTGCAAATGATGATTATTTTATGGAAAAATATAAGATAACTGTACCAGATACATTTGATTTTCAAAAAAAATATTTATTCGTAGAAGAAAATGGTATAAAGTATATTAAATTACGTATGATTGATATCGATTCATGGTCACATATTCTTTCTGAAATATTCAAGACAGAAATAATAGTTATTAAGGATTATGAAACAAGAAATAAATCCATTGGTGAGGTTTATACAACTTTTAAAGAAACATATCGATTACCTTATTCCTATTATTCATTATTAGATGAATCGTCTTTATTAAAATATTACTATAAGGAAGATGAAAGAAAGGTATATTTGAATAAATGGATTGGAAAAATAGATAATCATTTAATGATACCTTATACAAAAATAGAATATGATTTTTATTTAAAATTATCGATTGAAAATATATATTACAATAATTTTATACAAAGCAACCATTATATGGATAATGGTTGTTTATGTAAATTTTGTTTTAAAAAACGAAGAGAGGTAATTAATCAATTGAGAAGGGGAGAGAAAATTGACAATGAAAGAATAATACATAATTCTGATTTCATTAAAAAAGAGTTGATAGAAATATCTATAAAAAACAGCCAACGAAAACAAAAACAAAAACAAAAACAAAATAATGAATGTCTAGAACATAATAAAAAAATTAAAAATACATTTAATAATATTGTCTTCAAACCCAATTTTTAGTGTCTCCCGTATTTACAATGTTGTTTTTGAGAGAATCCATGAGGATGTTTACAATCAATACTTCGTTTATATTTTAATGACCATTTTCCGCCCTTGTATTTTTTATCTTTGTTTCTCAATGTTTTTGTTGATTTTCTTGTTGTTTTTCTTGTTGTTTTTGTTGATTTTGTTGATTTTGTTGATTTTGTTGATTTTGTTGATTTTCTTGTTATTTTCATTTTATATTATTTCTATAAATAAATATTATAAAAAGCATTAGAATTTCTCCCCGAAGGGCCGTTTTGCGCCACTTTTTCAAAAGTGGCTAAATGTATAAAGTAAAGTAAAGTAAAGTAAAGTAAAGTAAAGTAAATTTAAGTGTAAGTGTAAGAGTGAATGTAGAGGTGTCTAAAGAGGGGTGTGGTATTTCAAATGTAGATGGGTGTATAAGT
>Ga0247840_10000852_pt1 | contig 61892 bp, 53 predicted proteins | sample LaCruzMarch2015__FD_192404 | JGI IMG/M metagenome (GOLD analysis project Ga0247840, IMG submission 192404) | Freshwater microbial communities from meromictic Lake La Cruz, Castile-La Mancha, Spain - LaCruzMarch2015_17m | ecosystem: Environmental > Aquatic > Freshwater > Lake | place: Spain... | reverse complement strand
GGCCTGGATCACGGTCGGGGTGCTGCTGCTGCTGCAACTGCTGTTCGTCTATGCCCCCTTCATGAATCGCCTGTTTCTCACCACGGCCGTGTCGCTGCACGACTGGCTGCTGCCCACCGCGGTCGGGTTCGCCATCTTCCTGGTGATCGAGGGCGAGAAGGCGCTGGTGCGGCGGCTGCGCCGGCCAACCGGCACCGGGAGCCGGCCGTAGGGCGGATGCCCGCAGGGCGATCCGCCAGCCCCGGCGCGACACTGGCGCAACCACCTGCGGCGGGCCTTGATCATCACTGCGGCCGCCCGGGCGGCGGTCGGCGCCCCGCTGTAGGTCGGCCTTCAGGCCGACCGGGGGCGCCACGGTCGGCCTGAAGGCCGACTTACAAACCCGTGGGCAGAATTATGATCAAGGCCCAGGCGGGTGAAATATCGTGTTGCGTCGGGTTGACCCACTCGGATAAACGTTCCCCACGTTTCAGCGAATTATGCCGCTTCCAGAATCTTCTCCGCGAGGTGCTTTCCCACCGTGGGTAACGGCAGAGGCTTGCCGTCCTGCTTCATGATCTCGATCCACTCATCGACGATCCGGCAAAGCTCAACGTAGACCAGCGTTTCGTCGTCGCCATGACAGCACGGACCGACGATCCCCGGGCATTGACCCAGGAAACAGCCGTCCTCGTCCGACCATTCGACGATCTTGACGTAGCGGGCACTCTCTTTCATGACTGGGATTCCTGGATCTTTCTCTCCACCTCACGCACCTGGTAGGCTTTCGCGTCATCTCCGAGAGTGCGACGCTGCCGCGCGGGTGACGGCGACCAGGCGCCCGGCGTCGTCGTAGGCGTAGCGCAGCGTCGGGGCGTCGGTCCAGGCGACGCCGGACAGACTGATCAAGGCCGTCCTTCCTATTCGCGTTCATTCGCGTTTTTCGCGGACTGATTCTCTCTTGAGTATCATTAGCGGCTAGGTCTCGCCCCGCACATCAGGCTCATGGGTCCCATCCACATGATCGTTCCCCAACTCCGCCCTGGCCTTGAGTGCCAGCATGATAACGAAGGCGGTCATGGCGAAGCCGATGACGATGGCGGTGAGGACCAGGGCCTGGGGCAATGGATCGGCATAGCCCGCCGCGCCAGGGGTGATGATCGGCGGCCGGCCGATCGTGAGCCGCCCCATGGCGAACAGGAAGAGGTTGACCGCGTAGGACAGCAGGCTCAGACCCAGCACGACCGGGAAGGTCCGGGCGCGCAGCAGCAGATAGACGCCGGCAGCGGTCAGGACCCCGATGATCGTTGCGAGCAGCGCCTCCATCAGCCCGGCTCCGCGTCGGCGGCAGCGGGATGGCTCGCGTCATGGACCAGCCCCAGGTGGATCAGGATCAGGAGCGTCGCCCCCACCACCACCAGATAGACCCCCAGGTCGAAGGCCATGGCCGAGGCCAGTTCAAAGTCCCCGACCAGCGACCAGTGGAAATGGCCGAAGGCGGAGGTCAGGAAGGGGTAGCCCAGCGCCAGACTGCCCAGGCCCGTGAGCACCGCAATCGCGAGCCCGACCGCGATCAGCGGGTGCAGGTTCCCGGGCAGGCGCGCCTGGGTCCAGAGCACCCCGTTGGCCAGGTATTGCATGATGAGCGCTACCGCCGTGATCAACCCGGCGATGAAGCCGCCGCCCGGCAATTGATGGCCGCGCAGCAGGATGTAGACCGCGACCAGCAGGGCCAGCGGCAGCAGCAGCCGCACCAGGGAGGCCATGATGACCGGGTGAATGTCCCGATCCCAGGCCCGCCCTTGGGCGTCCGCCGTCGGCGCCCGCAGCCGCAGCCCCTCCAGCAGCGCGAAGCTGCCCAGGGCCGCCAGGGCCAGCACCGTGATCTCCCCCAGGGTGTCGTAGCCGCGGAAGTCCACCAGGATCACGTTCACTACATTGGCCCCGCCGCCGTCCGGCAGGCTCCGGGCCAGGAACCAGTCGGCCAGGCCGGCCGCGGGCCTGGTCAGCACCGCCCAGGCGAGCGCCCCGACGCCGAGCCCGGCCGCCCCCGCCAGGGCCAGGTCCCGGACCCGGCGCCCGCGACCGGACTCGGCCGGCGTCGACTGGGGCAGGAAGTAGAGCGCCAAGAGCAGCAGCACGATGGTCACCACCTCCACCGACAACTGGGTGAGCGCCAGGTCCGGGGCGGAGAACTTCACGAAGATCATCGCCACGATCAGGCCCACCGCCCCCAGCAGGATCAGGGCGATCAGACGGCGACGGTGCAGCGCCGCCACGAGCACGGCGCCGGTCATCAGCCCCAGCCCGGCCAGCAGGCTCAGCGGGTCCAGCGGCAGCAGGGCGCGCGTCCCGGTCAGTGCGGGCTCCGCCAAGGGATGCGTCCAGAACCCGGCCACCCCCAGCACCAGCGCACTCAGGACCAACAGGGACAGCATCTGCTGCAGCGAGCCGCGCGCCAGCCTGCCCGTGACCCAGCGCGCCGCGCCGAAGACCCAGGCCACCAGCCATTCATAGACCCGGCGCGCCTCCAGGCGCCCCTCGAAGCGCGCGGCCAGGGCGAACAGCGGCCGGCGCCCCAGATAGACGAGCAGGCCGCCGGTCAGGGCGATCAGGCTCATCCCCAGGGCCGGCGTGAGGCCGTGCCAGATGGCGAGGTCGTGGGGCGGCAGTGGCCCCTGCAGGACCCCGGTCGCCGCCACCGCCAGGAGCGGCTCCACCGTCAGGGCCGGCAGCATCCCCACCAGCAGACAGAGTGCCACCAGGACCTCAACCGGCACCTTCATCCAGTGCGGTGGTTCGTGGGGGGTTCGCGGCAGGTCCACCGGGGCCCCGTTGAAGAAGACATCATGGATGAAGCGCAGCGAGTAGGCGACCGCGAAGACGCCCGCGACCGTGACCGTCAGCGGCAACAGCCAGCCGAAGCGCAGGCGGGTGGCGACTTCCACCGTCTCGGCGAAGAACAGTTCCTTGGACAGGAAGCCGTTGAACAGCGGTACCCCCGCCATGGCCGCCGCCGCCACCATGGCCAGCGTGGCCGTATAGGGCATGGCCCCCCAGAGGCCATTGATGCGGCGCATGTCGCGGGTGCCGGTCTCGTGGTCGATGATGCCCGCCGCCATGAACAGCGACGCCTTGAAGATCGCGTGATTGATGATATGAAAGACCCCCGCCAGCGCGGCCAGCGGCGTGCCGATCCCGAACAGCAGCGTGATCAGCCCCAGGTGGCTGATGGTCGAATAGGCCAGCAGCCCCTTCAGATCATGCTTGAAGAGCGCGAAGACGGCGCCGATCAGGAAGGTCGTGAGCCCCGTCAGCCCCACCAGCCAAGACCACTCCGGGGTCCCGGACAGGGCCGGGAAGAGCCGCGCCAGGAGAAAGACCCCGGCCTTCACCATGGTCGCCGAGTGCAGATAGGCCGACACCGGGGTGGGCGCCGCCATCGCATTAGGCAGCCAGAAATGGAAGGGAAACTGGGCCGATTTGGTGAAGGCCCCGAGCAGGATCAGGATCAGCGTCGGCACATAGAGCGGGTGGGCGCGGATCTGGTCGCCGGCGGCGAGCACCGTGCTCAGCTCATAGCTGCCGGTGATCCTGCCCAAGAGCAGCACGCCCCCGAGCAGCGCCAGGCCCCCCATCCCGGTCACGGTCAGCGCCATCCGCGCCCCCCGGCGCGCCTCCTCGCGCTGCTGCCAATAGCTGATGAGCAGGAAGGAGGACAGGCTGGTCAACTCCCAGAAGATCAGCAGTTGGATCAGGTTCTCGGACAGCACCACCCCCAGCATCGAGCCCATGAAGAGCATCATGGCGGTGTAGAAGCGCCCCAGCGGGTCGTCCGCCGAGAAGTACCAGCGGGCGTAGAGGATCACCAGGAGCCCGATTCCTAAGATCATCAGCGCGAACAGGAGCCCCAAGCCGTCCAGCCGCAGGCTCAGATCCAGCCCCTCCCGCGGCATCCAGGCATGCCGCTCGAGCGCCGTCGCCCCGCCGAAGGTCGCCCCCACCAGGGGCGCCAGCCAGCCGCCGGCCGCGAGCGTCACCGCGCCCGCCACCCAGGCGGAAGCCCGGGTCCCCAGCCGCGGGGACCAGGCGACCAGGGCGGCGCCCAGGAAGGGCGTGATGACGCACAGCAGCAGATTCATGGGCGACCAGGGTTCAGGACCGAGCCCGCATTGTGCGCGATGATCCCGGCGCGGTCACTAGCAGCGGCCCGCCGCGCCCCCGCCGCCCGAAGCCTCGCCCCCGGTCGCGCAGCGACGCTGTGGGAGCGGCTTCAGCCGCGACGCGACCGCGCAGGCCGTCCTGGCCTGGTCGCGGATAACGGCCATGAAGGCTCGTCCCGTCACCCCAGAACATGCAAAGTTCCTTGTGGGAGCGGCCTCCGGCCGCGATGTGACGCCGCGGCGAACGCCGATGCCGCGTTGCCGACGCGGCCCGTCGCGGCTGAAGCCGCTCCCACAACGTCGCTGTGCGGTCGCGGCGGGCAGCCCTATGGTGTCACGCGAGAAATAACAATCTTTGCTAATATCTGTTACCAGTAGCTGCGCTAGAGGACCCAAGACCATGAACATCTCCCTGACCCCCCATCTCGAAGACCTGGTGAAGGGCAAGGTCGAGAGCGGACTGTACAATTCCGCCAGCGAGGTGATGCGCGACGCGCTGCGCCTCCTGGAGGAACGCGACCAGTTGCGCGACCTGCGGCTTGAGGAATTGCGGCACGAGATTCAGAAAGGGATCGACAGCGGTGAGGCAACCCCCCTGGATATCCAGGAGGTCAAGGCGCGCGGCCGTCGGCGGCTTGCCGCGCAAGATGGGCAGGGATGAATGCGCTCGGAAAGAGCAGTTCTCTCACAGAGACACAAAGATTATCATCGCGATATGTAGGTCGAGGAGATCACCAGCGCGGTGATATGCTCAATGCCTTCAACGATCTATCATTCTTTATGTTCTTTATGTTCTTTGTGTTCTTTGTGTCTTTGTGTGAGAAATTCCCGGATTTCGGATAAGCGATGACGCTTGTACTGAAACGCCCGGCGGCCGAAAGTGACCTCGACGACATCTGGTGGTATATCGCGCAGGACAGTCCGCAGATTGCGGACCGGTTTCTCGATCGTATTGAGGAGCGCTGTTGGTTGATCGGCTCTTGTAGTCATGGCTGGCAGGTGTGGGGCGCGCACAATCCAGCAGGATCTCTATCTTTCCTCGTTCCTCTCGTTCCCATCCTCCCTTGTCCCCCCTTAAGTTAATCGGCACATGAGGACCGTGCGCCGTTCGACTGGAGTCCAAGGCTTCAGCCTTGGCGCCTTCCTCCAAGGCTGAAGCCTTGGACTCCAGGGGGCGCCGCGACCACGATGCGCCGAGCCCGGTGGTCACCGGGCTCAGGTGCTTTGGTCGGGATCGCCCAAGTTTCGGATGGGACTGCCATCCCAATACTGGCCGGGCATTCGGGCACCCTTGAGGTTTGTGCCCGTCAGGGTGGCCGTGCCCAAGTCGGTGCAGCCTAGGTCGGCGCATTCCAGGTTAGCCTCCGTCAGGTCGGCTAATTCGAGATTCGTGCCATACAGTACCACTTCCCTAAGACTCGCTCCCTGCAAGTTAGCACCAGATAGGTTCGCTTGGTACAGTATTGCGTTATCCAACATGGCCCCCTCCAGATCGGCACTAAACAGGTTCGCTTGATGCAGTGACGTGCCCGTGAAATTGGTCTTATGAAGGAAGGCGTGGCTGAGGGTAGCAAGTTCCATCCCAGCGCCAGCCAGGTTCGCACCCATCATGCGAGCACCAAAAAGGTCAATTGCGTGAATCATGCAGTCGCGCAGATCCAGATATCCAAGACAGGTTTGCGCCAAATTGATCTCAGTCCCATCCCGCTGTCCCTGCAATCGCTTCAGCCACTCTCCGAAAGCGGTTTGCGACGGCCACTTGATCTCAACCACCTCCCGTGTCAACCGCGCACAGGCGAAATGCATCGCCAACAGCGCCTCCTCGGCATTGCGCGACTGCCGGAGCATTTCCTGAAAGCGCGGCAGCCCGAGTCGCTCCATCGGCATACCATGGGTCACCGCGGATTCGATCAAGCGGCAAATCGTGCGCTGCCAGCGAGCCCAGTCCTCCGGCGGCTGCATGGCGATCTCGTGCTGCACGAACTCGTTCACGTAATCATCGATAGCCGTGGGCCCGCAGATCTCAGCCCAATGCTCCAATGCCTTGCGCTCGTCCCAGCCGTCGTCCGGGTTCTCCGCCTGGCGGTCGAGTTGGGTCTGCACCGTGGCCAGCATCCGTACCAGGCGCCGGGCGGTCAGGTATTCGCCGAAGCTCTTGTGGGTAAACTCGAAAGTCTTCTCGCCTCGCACATCACCCGCCTGGCGGAAATAGAAGGCGGTGAGCAGCCGTGTGACGCCCTTCTTGGCACCTTCCTGGAATTGCTCCAGATAGCGGTCGAGCTTGCTGCGCTGGCACCGTTGGTGGATGGTCTCCACGGTCGCGACCCGGCCGTCGCCATGCCAGACGGCGAGCGCGATCTCCTCCAGGATACGGTCGAAGTCCTTCTCCGCCAGTTCGCCGGTGCCGCTGTGGCGCCGCCCGCCCTCCCACTGGCGCTCATAGACCGCCTGGAGCAGGTCGGCATAGATGGCGTTGAGCGTGGTCTCCTGGGAGAAGTCGAGCCGCTTGCGGCCGTGGCTTAGTGCGATCAAGTAGTTGAGTAGCGGTTGGCGGGTGATCTCGGCCAGATTCGCGGAGCCCAGTTCCTTCGGCATCTCGGCGAACCCCTTGCCGCTGGCCTGACCGTAGCGTTGCCACCAGAGGTCCCGCTGGTCCACTGCAAGCAGGCCCTCGGTGTCTTCGTAAGCGTTTCGTGCTTGCTCGTCGACCTGATAGGGCAGGACGTGAAGCACCTGGCCAAGCCGCCGCAGTCGCCCGGCATTGGCCTGCACCGCCAAGTCCCGCCCGCTGATCAGGAACTGCCGGTGCAGGCCCTGGCCGGCGAAGGCGGCGGCCTTGCGCAGCACCTCATCGACGAACCCCTGGGCGACCTCAGCGGCGGCGCGGCCCTGCATGCTCAGTTCATCCAAACCGTCGAAGATGACGAGCAGCCGGTCCTCGCCCTCCCGTCCGTCCAGGGGGCTGCCCTGAAGATAGCGGTTCTGGGTCACGAAGCCGGCGACCGCCTGGATCACGTCCGCCTGGGGGTCGATGAGGTGCAGCGGACAATAGAGGATCGGGATGCCCAGGGTCTCGGCCAAGTCCGCGGCGAACATCTTGCAGAAGGACGACTTGCCGGAGCCTGGGCGGCCGCTGACCACCCGTACTAGGTCCTCGGGGTCACAGCGGGCAACCCAGTCGCTCAGCGTCCGGTGCAGGTCCAGCACGATGCGCCGCCCTTCCTCGCCCCATGCGCCGGTCTTTCCGCCCTCAATTCGGGTTCGCCCTTGGGTCTTTCCACGTAGTAGGCACGCAACGACACATAGACCTGCCGGAGCCCGAACGGCTCCCCGAACATGCGCCCGTTGACCTGCTCGCGCAGCCAGGCGGCATATTGCAGCCAGTGCCGACGCCGACCGACCGCGCGGGTGAAGGGCGAGTCGATCGCCTGGCCGATCACCGCGAAGCGTTCGGGCTCCTTCAGCCACTCCCCGTGCAGGGCGAGGGTGAAGCGATCCGGCAGACGCTCGGCGAGGGCCGCGGCCGACCCGGCGTCCAGTCCCAGGCCCTGCAGCCAGTGGGTGAAGCCGGGTTTGAAGTCTTGGAGCAGCGCGAAGCGTTCGGGGTGCGCAAAGAAATCGGCGTCGATCCGCGCCTCACAATGGAGCAGGTGGTCGGCGAGCACTGAACCCAGAGCCTCCTGGGCATCGGCGTCTGGCACGCGCCGCGGGTCCGCCAGGAGGAACAGGTCCGCCGCGTCCGTTACCAGGTCTGCGGTCGCCCGCATCAGGGCGCGGTAGATCAGCGCCCAGGCGACCTGTCCGGCCTGGTCCGCGACCCTGGATGCCTGAACCGCATCCATCAGGTTCTCGAAGGCGTCGTCCAACTCCAGCTTGGTGCCGTTGACGGCGGCCTTGGCCAGGTTGAGGAAGAAGCCCTTGGGCTTGATGGAGAGCGGGCGGTTCCAGACCGAGACCGGTTGGGTCAGGCCCAAGCCGTATGCGGTGGTGTCCATAACCTTGTCCTGGTGCAGGTGGCGGGCGAATAAGGTGCCGTGGTGCAAGCTTAAACGATAGGGTAGGGTTGCACCATGGCCCGGCGGCCCCTCCTGGCGGACCCGGTTCCGCGGCACAGACGGGGGCCCGTCCTCTCGTTCCCACGCTCCGGCGTGGGAATGCCGTGCGGACGCTCCGCGTCCGGTCTTGGCACTGGACGTGGAGCGCCCGCACTTACTCCCACGCAGGGCCGGCGCACCAGGCGGCCTACGATTTGTGGCGACTGGGGGATCAGCGGGAGGCGTTGGGGGTGCATCGGCTGGCGACCTTATCGGTTCGGATCGCACCCGGACGCGCGGCCGGATTTGCCCCCGCCCCCGGATACGCGCAAAATGGTTGGTTTGGCTATAGTCCAACCTGCTGCCCGGAGAAACCCGTGTCCGAAAAGGCCCCCTGGATCACCTACCGTCCCGAACTCAAAGTCCTCGATTGCACCATCCGTGACGGGGGATTGGTCAACGCCCATCAGTTCAGCGACGACTTTGTCCGGGCCGTCTATCGCGCATGCGTCGAGGCGGGTCTGGACTACATGGAGATCGGCTACAAGAACTCGAAGAAGGTCTTTCCGACCGACAAATTCGGCCCCTGGCGCCACTGTGCCGAGGCGGACCTGCGGCGCGTCGTCGGCGACCATACCGCGGAGGCCACGGGGTTGAAGCTCGCGGCTATGGCCGACGCCGGCAAGAGCGATTGGATGCACGACATCGTCCCCGCCGCCGACAGCCCGCTCGACATGATCCGCGTCGCCTTCTACGCCCACCAGGTCTCCGAGGCGGTCGAGATGATCCGCCACTGCGATGAACTGGGCTACGAAACCACCGCCAACCTCATGGCCGTCTCCAACATCACGGAGGAGGAGATCGACACGGTCCTGGAGGCCATCGTCGCGACGCCCGCCAGCACCATGGTCATCGTCGACAGCTTCGGCTATCTGTACCGTGAGCAGATCGACCGGCTCTACAAGAAATACGCCACCGCCATGGCCGGGACCGGCAAGGAGGTCGGCATCCATGCCCACAACAACCTCCAGCTCGCCTTCGCCAACACCATCGAGGCCATTATCCTGGGCTGCAACCGGGTCGACTCCACCATCTATGGCTTCGGCCGCGGGGCCGGGAACTGTCACACCGAACTGCTGCTCGGGTTCCTGCGTAACCCCAAGTTCAATGTCCGCCCGATCATCGACGTCATCCAGCACCAGGTGGCGCCGCTGCGCAAGGAACTGAGCTGGGGGCCGTCGGTGCCCTTCAACATCACCGGTCAGCTCAACCAGCACCCGCGCACCGCCATCGAGTGGACCGAGGGCCCCAACCGCGACGACTACCTGGGCTTCTACGACAAGGTCGTCTCGGAGAGCTGAGTGCGCGACCGCCACAGCAAAGGCCACGCCCCGCGTCATCCAGGCTCCGGGCGCCCGCCGCTCGACCGCAACCGCGGCGCTGGCCGCGGCCGCGCCGAACCGGCGCCGCCCCCTGCGGACGGCCCCGGCGAGCGCCTCCAGAAGGTCCTGGCCGAGCAGGGCCTGGGTTCGCGCCGCGAGATCGAGGTCTGGATCACGCAGGGCCGGGTCCGGGTCAACGGCCAGGTCGCCAAGCTCGGTGACCGCGCCACCCCGACCGACCGGGTGCGCGTCGACGGCCAGGAGGTCCGCCGCCGCCCCCGGCGCGAGGCCGAGAACCAGATCATCGCCTATCACAAACCGGAGGGTGAGTTGGTCACCCGCCGCGACCCCGAGGGCCGCCCCACGGTCTTCCGCCACCTGCCGCGCCCCAAGGACGGCCGCTGGATCGCCGTCGGCCGGCTCGACATCAATACCTCCGGGCTCATGCTCTTCACCACCGACGGGGAACTGGCCAACCGGCTCATGCACCCCTCCCGGGAACTGGAGCGCGAGTATGCGGTGCGCATCCTGGGCCGGGTCCCGGACGGCACGCTGGACCGGCTCACCGCCGGCATCGAACTGGAGGACGGCCCCGCCCACCTGGACGCCGTGAGCGCCCGCGGCGGCGACGGCGCCAACAGTTGGTATCACGTCGTCCTCAAGGAGGGCCGCAACCGCGAGGTCCGGCGCCTGTGGGAGGCCGTCGGCTGCCAGGTGAGCCGCCTGATCCGGGTGCGCTACGGCAACATCGAACTGGGCCGGCGGCTCTTCCCTGGTGTCTGGCGGCCGTTGACGGATGAGGAACGCCGGACCCTGCTCGGCCTGGTCGGGATGGAGCCGATACGGCGCGCACCGCGGGCAGTCAAGTCCGCTGCCGCGCAGGTGTGGGCGACCGGGCCCGGGCGCGGCGGGGCGGGACGGGGGCCGCGTCCGGGTTACGGCAAGAAAGAGTTTTAGCCGCAAATGAAAGCAAATACGGAAGATTTTGTGCTCTTGCACCTCTGTACGCCTTGACCCCGCCTGCCGCACACCTATTGACTGCTGTCACCGTCTTGACGGCACCTCTGAACTCGGGCGCCACGAGGTGACCTTTTTTCCTTCACTAGGCCGTCTCGTGACACCGCTGCGGCGATGTCACACCGGGGTCGCGCGCAGCGCCCCCGCGGGGCCGGTCGACCTATGCCCGGCCAACCCAATAGCCGGGCTCCCGCCGATGATGGGCCACGGCCTGGACCTGGGTCTCCAGATCCTCACCTGAAACCAAGACGACCGCGCCGCGGTCGATCTCGGCGGCACGGCGCTCGGCCTCGGCCAGCCAGAGTTCAGCGATTTCGGTTTCCGATTGGGCATCCAGGCTCGATAGCAACTGCTCTGCCAATAGCGCCCGCTGGTCCAGCGGGAGCGATAAGACCTGTCGGCGGATTTCGTCGATCGTCATGTGTCATGTCCTGGTTCCGCGTGACGCCGCGCGCGCGGTGTCATGCTTATGGCCTGGCGCTTTGCGCCCAGAACGGTCCCGTCGGGCCTGCAGGCGCTCCGCAGCCGCGGCGGCTCTTCCTCACCTGCCTGCGGGTGTGGATTTTGCGTCTATTGTAAGGCGCACGCCCTGGGGTGTCTCCGCGCGGTGCTGCAACGGCCGATTGTACCAAAGCGAAGCCCTACGATTGGTATCACGTCGTCCTCAAGGAGGTCCCCAACCGCGAGGTCCGGCGCCTCTGGGAGGCCGTCGGCTGTCAGGTCAGCCACCTGATCCGGGTGCGCTACGGCAATGTCGAATTGGGCCGGCGCCTCTTCCCCGGTGTCTGGCGCCCGTTGACCCTAGAATCGGCAATTGCTCACGCAAAGACGCCAAGAACGCAAAGAAGAATAGAACTTTGCTGGCGATGATCCCGTCACCCGGTAGGTGAACCGTACGACAGAGATATTGCATTGAAAAACTTTGCGTCTTTGCGTCTTTGCGTGAAACAAATCCTCTTTCCAGGTTGACGGATGAGGAACGCCGGACCCTGCGTGGCCTGGTCTGGATGGAGCCGATACGGCGCGCACCGCGGGCGGTCAAGTCAGCTGCCGCGCAGGTGTGGGCGCCGGGGCCCGTGCGCGGCAGGGCGGGACGGGGGCCGCGTCCGGGTTACTCGAGATAGGGAGGTTTGCTGCGCAAGGCGCGCGGCGGTCCCTCTTCTTCTGCGCCGCTGCGAGAGATTCTATAAGCCTGGAAAGAGCAATCAGTCCGCGAAAAACGCGAATGAACGCGAATCAGAGCAATGAGTTGCGTACCGCACGGTCGTTACCCTGGGGTGGGCGATCGACCCTGTTCATCTTTCTGTATTAATTCGCGTTTTTCGCGTTCTTCGCGGACTAATTCCCGCCCGTACACCCGCTCCACCGGCTCGGAAACAGGCTCTCGATAATCCCGGAGCGGTGCAGCACCGCCACCCCCAGGATCGCGCCGCGATAGCTCACCACGACCTGCCCGGGCGGGTTGGCGGCGGCCTGCTCCGGGGTCGGGTCGAACTGCTCGCGGCGCAGATAGCGCTCGCGCTGGTCCTGGGTCAGGGCGAGATGAAAGCGGGTCGCGGCGGGGCCGAAGAGCAGCGCCGCGCTGGTGGTGGGCTTGGGCGGGCGCACGTTGGTGCGGTGGAAGAAGAGCCCGCTGCCCTCCGCCCGGGGCACGTTTGGGGGGCAGTGGTCAGCGGCCATCAGGTGCAGGCCGCGGCGGGTCTGACGGTGGGCGCGCAACGGGTGGAACCAGTCCGCGGGCAGGCCGTAGTGGTCGCTGATTTCGGGCAGCCAGTCGGCGCCGTCCGACGGGTCCAGGGTCGCGGGTCGGGGCTCCTGCTCGGTGGTCCCGCCGTCCTTTTCTAGCACGGCGATGAAGAAGCCGCCGCTGTCGTTGTGGTGGGGCCAGATGCGTAAGCTCAGCACCAGTTCGTCCGGCAGCGTGCGCCCGTCCCAGTGGGTGAGGCCGGGGGCGCCGATGAGCCCGGGCAGCGCGATCGGCACCAGGTGCAATTGCCCCGGGTACTCCGCCAGGATGTCCGCCACCGTGAACTCGTTCTCCTCCGGGGCGAAGGTGCAGGTGGAATAGATGAGGCGCCCGCCGGGCTTGAGGCGCTGCACCGCCTTGCGCAGCAGGGCGCGCTGGCGGGGCGCCAGGCGCGCCGGGCTCGCCGGGTCCAGGCGCGCCAGCAGGGGCGGGTTGCGGCGCAGGGTGCCCTCGCTGGAGCAGGGGGCGTCGACCAGGATGCGGTCGAACTGGCCGGCGGCGGCGGGCCAGTTGGCCCCATCGGTGCAGGTGGTGGAGCAGTTCAGGATGCCCAGCCGGTCCAGGTTCCCCTGCAGCGCCTTGATGCGGGCGGAGGCGATGTCGTTGGCGATCAGGGTCCCGCGGTTGCCCAGCGCGAGCGCGATCTGGGCGGTCTTGCCGCCGGGTGCGGCGCAGAGGTCCAGCACCCGCTGACCGGGGACAAGATCCAGCAGCAGGGCGGGGAGTTGGGACACCTCCTCCTGGGCGTGGGCGAGCCCGGCGCAGTACCACCAGAACTGGCCGGCGCGGGTCTCCACCGGCAGCCGCAGGGCGCCGGGCAGCCAGGGGATGGTCTGCGCCGCAATCCCTTCCTCCGCCAGCAGTGTGATTAAGTCCGCGACCGTGACGCGGGTGGGATTGGCCCAGATGCAGGGCGCAAGCGGACGGCACAGGGCGGCGGCGAAGGCGTCCCAATCGTCCACGAGGTCCCGGTAACGGGCGAGCGGTGAGGCCGCCACCTGCTCAGGGGTCGGCAACGAGGCGGCGCTGCCGCGGGAGGCGCGTGGGTTCATGGGGTCCGGTGTGGGTCTCGCGGGCGTGGGCGCGCCTGATCGGTCCGGGGATTGTACTCCCGTACCGCTGACCAGCCGGTGCACTTATAGGTACGCGGCCCTGAGTAGCGAGTAAGCAATAAATTAGACAAAGAGTCAATCGTTGTCGTTGTCGTTGTCGTTGTCGGAGAAGCGATGCAATTTGGTGTACGAGAGAATCCGGGTCGCTCCGATAAATTCGATTACGACAACGACAACGATGACGACAACGACAACGACGGGACAAATATTCCCTAATGCTAGTGGCACCTCTGACGGTGCGACCTTCGGCGCTCCCAGGCCGGGCCTGGAGCATGGTTCCGGTCAGCGCACCGGACGCATCGTCGCAGGTCCGCACAGCGGACCCTACGGGGTCGCCGTGCCGGACCTCAGGGGGATCAGGTCCAGGGTCAGCCACTGATCGCGGGGCGGCAGTTCATCCCGCGCGACGGCCGCGACGTGCCCGGGTGCGGGGATGCAGTGCATGACCTGCGGCGGGCGGGCCCCGGCGGCGCGCGGGCGGAACAGGCCGCGGCCGTCGCACTTGGCGTCCGCCTCCAGGGCGGTCCAGGCGCGGTAGAAGAACGCAAGGCGCCCGCTCTCGGGCGTGGCCAGCAGGGCGCGCACCTGCTCGGAGGCGAACATGCGCCGGGCCAGGGCCGCGAGGTCGCGGCGCGGGCGCAACCACTCGCAGTCGATGCCGACCTCGCCACCGCGGGAGATCGCCACGAGGGCCAGGTCCGCGGTCGTGGTGAGATTGAACTCCAGCGCCCCGACGGCCTGGGCGGCGGCCGGCTTGCCGGCCTCACCATAGGTGAAGCCGACGGCCTGAGGCGGGAGGCCCAGATACAGGCCCAGGACGCGGCGCAGCCCGCATTGGGCGCGGATATAGCGCTCGCGATACCCACGGTGGGTCATGCCCAGGGCGCGGCGGCGCTGGCGCTCACCCAGCAGCGCAAGCGCCGTGTCCAGGTCATCGCCGCGCGCGTCCGCGCACAGGTGCCAAAGGTGCAGCCCGCCGGGGGCGATTGCGGGGGCGGCAGCGACCGGCTGCCAGTCGATCAGATCGTGCATTGGATTCCAGAAGGCTGAAAAAATTGGGCGGCGGGTGCGATCGAAACGGAGGTGGGTCGGCGGGATCATCGGTTTGGCTCGCACCCGTCGGCGGCCGGTCGGGTGCCGCCGCGTGCGGCAACTGGTAAGCTGTGGTATTGGCAATTGCCCCTCGTTCTACCCTAACGTTTCCGTCCCGGAACACGCAGCCCAGCAGGACCGCTCGCCCCATGCAGACCATCACCCAAACCATCAGCCAGGAAATCAAGGCCCGCGCCGAGCAGGTGGAGGCGGCCGTGCGGCTGTTGGACGAAGGCGCTACGGTGCCCTTTATCGCCCGCTACCGCAAGGAGGTCACCGGCGGCCTCGATGACATCCAACTGCGTCACCTGGAGGAGCGCCTGGTCTATCTGCGTGACCTCAACGAGCGGCGCGCCGCGATCCTCACCGGGATCGCGGAGCAGGGCAAGCTGACCGACACCCTGCGCACCGCCATCGAGGGCGCGGACACCAAGCAGCAGCTCGAAGACCTTTATCTCCCCTACAAGCCCAAGCGCCGCACCAAGGCCCAGATCGCCCGGGAGGCGGGGCTCGAGCCGCTCGCCGACGGGCTGCTGGCCGACCCCACCCAGGACCCGGGCGCCCTGGCGGCGACCTATGTCGATGCGGGCCGCGGCGTGGCCGATGTCGCCGCCGCCCTGGAGGGCGCACGCCAGATCCTGATGGAGCGCTTCGCGGAGGACCCGCAGCTCACCGGGCGCCTGCGCGACCGGCTGTGGGAGCAGGGCATCCTGGCGTCCACGGTCGTCGCGGGCAAGGAGGCCGAGGGCAACAAGTTCTCCGACTATTTCGATTACCGCGAGCCGCTCGCCAAAGTCCCCTCCCACCGGGCCCTGGCGCTCTTTCGTGGGCGTAATGTCGGGGTGCTGAACCTGGATCTCATCCCCGGGGAGGGCGAGGAGCCGGACCTGCCCTATCGCGCCCTGATCGCCGCCCGCTTCGGCCTGCGGCACCAGGGACGGGCGGCCGACGACTGGCTGGCCGAGACGGTGCGCAAGACCTGGCGCGTCAAGCTCCTGACCCGGCTCGACCTGGATCTCAAGGGGCGGGTGATGGAGGCGGCCGAGGAGGAGGCGATCCGCGTCTTCGGCCTCAACCTCAAGGCCCTGCTGCTCGCCGCCCCGGCCGGGCGCCTGCCCACCCTGGGCCTGGACCCGGGCCTGCGCACCGGGGTCAAGGTCGCGGTCATCGACGCCACCGGGCGGGTCGCCGCCACCGACACGATTTATCCGCATCAGCCCAAGAACCAGTGGGACGCCTCCCTCGCCCGGCTGGCAGTGCTCTGTGAGGCCCATCAGGTGCGCCTCATCAGTATCGGCAACGGCACCGCCTCGCGGGAGACGGACAAGCTCGCCCGCGAGCTGATCAAGCGCCACCCGACGCTCGGTCTACGCTCGCTGGTGGTGAGCGAGGCCGGCGCCTCGGTCTATTCGGCCTCCGAATTCGCCTCCAAGGAACTGCCCGAGCTCGACGTCTCGCTGCGCGGTGCCGTCTCCATCGCCCGTCGGCTCCAGGACCCGCTGGCCGAGCTCGTGAAGATCGAGCCCAAGGCGATCGGGGTCGGCCAGTACCAGCACGACGTCAATCAGAGTCGTCTCGCCCGCACCCTCGAGGCGGTGGTGGAGGACTGCGTCAACGCGGTCGGGGTGGATCTGAACACCGCCTCGGTGCCCCTGCTCACCCGGGTCTCGGGGCTCAACCGCGGGCTTGCCGAGCACATCGTCGCCTTCCGCGAGGCCAACGGCGCCTTCACCAACCGCAAGCGGCTGATGGCCGTGCCGCGGTTCGGCGACAAGGCCTTCCAGTTGAGCGCGGGCTTCCTGCGCGTCCCGGACGGGGACGAGCCCCTGGACGCCTCCGCCGTCCACCCCGAGGCCTATCCGGTGGTGCGGCGCATCTGTGAACGCGCGGGCAAGGGAATTCGCGCCTTGATCGGCGATGTCGCCACCCTGCGGCGCCTGGAACCCAAAGACTTCATCGACGCGTCCTTTGGGCTGCCGACCGTGCAGGACATCCTGAGTGAACTCCAGAAGCCCGGGCGCGACCCCCGCCCCGAGTTCAAGGCGGCCGAATTCAAGGAGGGGGTGGAGACGCTGAAGGACCTGGAACCCGGCATGATCCTGGAAGGCGTGGTCACCAACGTCACCAACTTCGGCGCCTTCATCGACATCGGCGTCCACCAGGACGGCCTGGTGCACATTTCCATGCTCGCGGAGCGCTTCGTCAAAGACCCCCACGAAGTGGTCAAGTCCGGCGATCTGGTCAAGGTCAAGGTGCTGGAGGTCGATCTCCCGCGCAAGCGTATCGCGCTTAGCATGCGTCTCAGCGAGCCCGCGACGCCGCGTGCCGACGGCGCCGCCGGGGAGCGGGCGGGGCGCGACCCCCAAGGGCCGGATCAGCGGCGCCAGCAGCAAGCGCCGCGCCGCCCAAGTGACGACCACCGCCCTCCGCCGTCGCGCCGCCCGGCGGAGCAAGCGCCGCCCCCCGCCAATAGCGCCTTTGCCGCCGCCTTTGAGAAGGCGAAGAAGGGGTGAGCGCCGGGGCCGATGTGGATGCGCTCCGCGACCAGGACCAGCGGCCGGTCCCCGGACGGCAGCGCCGGGGGGCCGCCGGGGCCGGGGTGATCGGCGGGTCCGGCAGGCGCGGCAGGCGGTTCGAGAGCGCCTGGGCGAGGCGGATCAGGTTGGTACTCGGTGCGGTAGTGGTCCAGGTCCGGGCGCAACGACTGCCGCGGTCTGCCCCCGCGCTGCGGTCGGGGCCAGGCGCAGAGCCGAATCAGGCGTGCCAGTCCACCAGCCCGAAATAGGCGGTACCCAGCACGATCAGGCCGAAGGCGATGCGGTACCAGGCGAAGGCATTGAAATTGTGGTGGGATATGTAGCGCAACAGGCCCTTGATGGCAAGCATTGCGAAGATGAAGGAGGACACGAAACCGACCGCGAAGACCGGGACGTCATCGAAGGAGAGGATGTCGCGGGCCTTGTAGAGGTCCAGTACGGTGGCGGCCGTCATGGTGGGAATGGCGAGAAAGAAGGATAGCTCGGTGGCGGCCTTGCGCGACAGACCGAAGACCATGCCACCAATGATGGTAGCACCGGCCCGCGAGACCCCGGGGAACATGGAGACCGCCTGGGCAAAGCCCACCTTCAGGGCCTCCCGCCAGGTGATCTCATCCACCGACTCGAAGCGCACCGGCTGCTCGCGGCGCTCCACCCAGAGGATCACCAAACCGCCGACGATCAGGGCACCGGCGACCGAGAGGGGGTTGAAGAGATAGTCCTTGATGATCGAGTGCAGCAGGAATCCGAGCACCGCAGCCGGCAGGAAGGCGACCAGGATATTGAGGGCGAAGCGCTGCTGCGACCCTGGCCGCCACATGCCCAGGGCCACCTCCAGGATGCGCGCCCGGTAGAGCCAGCAGACCGCGAGGATGGCGGCGAACTGGATCACGATCTCGAACACCTTGCTCTGCGCGTTGGTGTAATCGAGCAGGTCGGCGACGATGATCATGTGTCCGGTGGAGGAGATCGGGAGAAACTCGGTCAGGCCCTCGACGATACCGAGGATCAGGGCCTTCAACAACAGGAGCGGGTCAGTCATGGACAAATCCTGGCGATGCGCGGTGGGTGGGTGTGGGAAGCGTTATGATCCGCAAATGAACGGAAACAAAAAATATAAACAAGTCAACGAGGTGATACCCTCGGCGTCGTTGTCGTTGTCGTTGTCGTAATCGACATTATCATAGCGACCCGGAGTGTCCCGTACGCGAAATTGCATCGCTTCTACGATTACGATTACGATTACGACAACGATTACGACAACGACAACGACAACGATTGTATTGGTTGCTCAACTAATTTCCGACTCGTCACGCAGGAAGATCAATGTGTCGGCCGGGTATCCTCTGACGGCGGCGGTTCCTCGTCCACGGGGTCGTCGCTCGCGGGGATGCGGTGGTTTTCCGCCAACCAATCGCCCAGGTCGATGAGCTTGCAGCGCTCGCTGCAAAAGGGGCGGAATGGGGACGCGGCGGACCACGCCACGGGGCGTCCGCACTGGGGGCAAGGGACCTTGGTGGTCATGGCGGCACTCAAAAGATGCAACAGGTGAGACGGAAGTCCACGTCGTCCGGGATCGGGGTCGGTTTTCCCCGGGGCTCGATGGTCATGAAGCGGATGCTGAAGCGGTTCTTATGCCCGCTGATCTCGGGGTAGAGGCTCCCGTCCCCCGGCAGGACGACGCGCACCATCTGGGCCGGGGCCTGCAAGTCCAACGCCTCCTGGAAAAAGCCGCCGGCGGCCGTCACCTGGCGCGGCGTGGCGCTGCCGCGGGCGAGCGCGAGCATGAGCCGGATCGCCGCGTCGGCCGGCCGCAGGTCCCGCAGCCAATGGTCCAGGCGGGACTGGCGCCGGTCCGGGGACTGGACCAGCCAGTGGTGATACTGGGGCAGGTCGAAGGAGCAGGCCCCGCCGGGGATGGTGCTGCGCTGGGCCACGGCCTTGAGGAAGTCGTCCTCGCGGGCGGTCTGGCCGATCGGGCTGCGCAGTGCGGCGATGCCGTCGAGCGCCCGCTCCAGGTCCTTGCGGACCCGCTCCAGGGCCTGCGGGTCCACCCCCGGCTGGCGCGCGACCCGTTCCAGGGTGCTGAGGTTGCGGTCCAGTTCCTTGGAGATCTCGGTCTTCAGGTCCGAGCGCGCGGTGACGGCGGTGATGTCGAGCAGCGCCTCCACCGCGACCCGGGTCGCCCAGGGGTCATATTGGGGCATGAAGTAGTCCACCTTCTCGAACAGGTGTTCCAGACGCAGAAAGCTCCGGACGCGCTCGTTCAAGGGGTGCTCGAAGACGATCTGTGGGGCCACGGTGTGGTCTCGGGCTGGCGGCTGGCGTTGGACTCGACCCGGCCGGGGTCGCCATTGCGCCCCCCGCGCCGGGAACCTGAGGCCCGGATTCTCCCGGTTTAGAGCGTCCCGGTAAATCCCTCGTGTCCATGATCGCGGCGACCCGCTCGGGTGGCCCGGTCCCAAGGACCTATAAGCCTAAAAAAAATGGAGCATTCAGCGATCAGCTTTCAGCATTTAGCTTTGCGTTTCAAAAGTTTCTGACCACCCGGCGTATCACCTGTCGGGTCGGCGCATACGGCTCTAAGACGACTCGTAAGATGCTGATGTACTTATGGCTAACGGCTGATCGCTGACGGCTGACCGCTCTTTCCAGGATAAGGAGTTGGGGCGTCCCGCCCCAGATCGGGAATTCCCGTGGCAGCGTCCTTCCTCGCGATCCTCTACTCCCGCCCCCGGCCCTGCAGGGCCAGTTCCAGATCCGTACGGGAATCCAGCAGTTGCGCGGCGTCGGCGCCGGTGAGCGGATGGGAGATGAGGTAGCCCTGGCAGTAATCGCAGCCCTCGGCGGCCAGCAGGCGCGCCTGGCCCTCGGTCTCCAACCCCTCAGCGATGGTCGCGATGCCCAGCTGATGGGCGAGCAGGATGATGCCGTGCAGCATGACCCGCTTGCGCTCGCTGGTCTCGATCTCGCTGACGAAGGAGCGGTCGATCTTGATCGCGTCGATGGGCAGTCCCGCCAGGTGGCTCAGGGACGAGTAGCCGGTGCCGAAGTCGTCCAGGTGGACATGCATCCCGAGTGCGCGCAGGCGCTCCAGGATGCGGGCGGCGGCCTGCGTGTCGTGCAGGATAGCGGTCTCCGTGATCTCGATGACCAGGCGCGCGCCGCTTACCCCGGTGTCGTCCAGGATCCGGGGGATGGCGTCGATCAAATCCTCGTCGAGCAGTTGGCGCGGGGAGAAGTTGACCGCAATGGTCAGGGGTGCGTCCGCCGGGATCAGGGACTGCCAGGCCTGCAAGCGTCCGCACACCTTGCTGAAGACCCAGCGTCCGAAGGGGATGATGAGGTTGGTCTCCTGGGCCACGGCGATGAACTGGTCCGGCGGGACCGGACCCAGGGTGGGATGGGACCAGCGGGCCAGGGCCTCGAATCCCGCCAGACGGTAGCCGTCCATGGAGACGATCGGCTGGAAGACGAGGCTCAGGTGATCGGCGTTCAGGGCGCGCTCGAAGGCCTTTTCCATCTCTATCCGGTGGACGATGCGCTCGCGCATCCCGTGGTCGAAGACCTGGAAGCGGCCCTTGCCGCGGTCCTTGGCCTGATACATGGCGATGTCCGCGTCCCGCAGGATCTCGTCGGCGCAGCCGTAGGCGGGGCCGGCGTGGGCGATGCCGATGCTGCCGCCGGTCTGGACCTCCTGGTCACCGAGCAGGAAGGGCCGACCCAGGGCGCCGATGAGCCGCCCGGCGAGATCCGCCGCCCGCCGCCCTTCGGCGACCAACACCACGAACTCGTCGCCCCCCAGGCGCACCAGCCCGTCCTCGGCGCGCAGTTCGGCGCGCAGGCGCGCGGCGACCGCGATCAGCAGGGCGTCCCCGGCGTCGTGTCCCAGGGTGTCGTTGACGGTCTTGAAGCGGTCCAGGTCGATGAACAGCACGGCGGGGAGCCGGTGCTCCGCCCGGATGGGGTCGCCGAGCAGATGCTGGAGTCGGGCATGGAGCCAGGCGCGGTTGTACAACCCGGTCAGGCTATCGTACAGGGCCTCCCGGCGCAGCCGCTCCTCGGCCAGTTTGCGGTCGCTGATGTCGGTATGGGAGCCGGCCATACGCAGGGGTCGGCCGGCCAGGTCGCGCTCCGCCAGCCCCCGCGACAGGAACCACAGGTAGTTGCCGTTGCGGTGGCGCAGCCGATACTCGTGGTGGAAAAAGTCCGTGGTACCCTCCAGGTGGCGCTGGATGTCCAAGCGCACGGCCTGGCTGTCTTCCGGGTGAATACGGTCCAGCCAGTCATCCGCGGTGCGGTCCAGGCGCGCGCCCGCAAGCCCCAGGACCTCTTGGAAGCGGGGCGAGAGATAGAGTGTGCGGGTGGTGAAATCCCAGTCCCAGAGGACGTCGTTGGTGGCCCTGACCGCAAGCGCATAACGCTCCTCGCTCGTGCGCAACGCCTGGTCGGCCGTGGTGCGCGCCGACAGGGTGTCCATGAAGGCGTTGAACCAGCCGACCAGTTCGCCGATCTCGTCACGGGTGCGCACCGGCAGCCGGGTGCTGGGGTCCAGGCTGTTGGACTGCAGCCGCTGGAAGCTCGTGATGACCTCGCGGATCGGCCGCACCACGTCCACCGAGTAGAGCCAGACGGCGACTCCGACCACCAGGAAGGCGAGCAGGAGCGCCAGGAGCGCGGTGTTGCGGATGACCACGATCTGTTCGAACAGGGCGCGTTCGGGGATGGCGTGGCAGAGGGTCCAGGCGGCGCGGCTCACCTGCTCGCAGTTCAACAGGTAGGGGTTGCCGCGCAACTGGACCTGCGCGGCCCCGGCGCGGGCCGCCGCGCGGGCCGCCGCGGCGCGAAACTCGGCCGTGGCGGTCTGGCCCAGCAGGAGCGGGTCCGGGTCATAGAGCAACCGGCCCTGTTGGTCGAGCAGGGTCATGAAGGCCCCGGAGCGCAGCCGGCTCTCGGTGAACTGACGCCCCAGGGAGCGCAGGTCCAGATTGACGACGATGAGCCCGATGGGTCTGGTGTTGAGGGTAGCGCGGTCCGTGCGCATCAGCACCCGTGCGGCGGCCAGTACCCGCGGGTAACGGGAGGCCTCGTTGACGTTGTCGATGGCCCCCGCCCAATGGACGGTCCGCCCGGAGGCCAGCGCTTGGGCATACAGGCGCTCGCGCGTGCCCTGGTCCAGCCGGCTGCCGTCCAGGGTATCGCCGACGTGAAAGTGCTGGCCGTCGGCCGCGAAGATGTCGATCGAGACCAGTCCGTCCAGGTTCAGATAGCCGTTCAGGATATAGCCGATGCGCGCCTGGGTGGCGAGCCGGCTATAGTCGTCCTGCGGCTCGTCCCGTGCCAGGCCGCTGCCGATGTCCTCGATCCCCGAGAGGTTCGCGATCAGGCCCTCCACCTGGTCGAGGGTGCGGTCCAGGAGGCGCACCTGACCCTCGACCAGGACGCGGATGTTCTGCTGTGCCTGGGCCAGGATCGTAGTGCGCGCACTCTGGTAGGAGGCATAGCTCACCGCTAGGAGCGGCATCACACTCACCATCATCAGGTAGAGGATGAACTTGCGGGTGATCCGCGGGGTGGCTCGCAGCAGCGCCATGACGGCGGATCCCGGGGTCTTACCGGGAGGGCCGGGCGGGTGGCTGGTGCGCAGGTAACGCGGGCTCCGCGGCCGGTGGTTGCGGCCCGGCCGGTCCAGGGGCCGGGCCCGGATCCGGGCCTAGGGTGGCGGCGGTGATCACACGGGTCTCCACCAGAGTTTCCGCGGGCAGGGTGCCCCCGTTCAGGGCCTTCACCGCGTAGACCACCCCTAGATAGCCCTGCTCGGCGGCCTGCTGGTCCACGGTGGCGGCGAGCCGGCCGGCGCGCACCGCCGCACGGGCCTGCTCCAAGGCATCGAAGCCCACCACGCGCACCCCGTCGCGCCCGGCACTGGCCAGGTATTTGATCGCCCCAATCGCCATCATGTCATTGGCGCAGAAAAGGATCTCCAGGTCCGGGTGGCGCTGGAAGAGGCCCTCGGCCACGGTGAGCCCCTCATCGACCTTCCAATTGGCGGATTCCTGCGCGACCACCCGGATGTGCGGGTTCTCCGCCAGCGCGCGCAACGCCCCGCGCTTGCGGTCCTCTGCGTTCGCCGCCCCGCGGATGCCCTCAATGAGCGCCGCTGCGGTCGGGCGCGCCACCCCGGCGGTGACGGTACGCACCGCGGCATAGGCGCCCGCCTCGTTGTCCACGCTAATAAAGGGCACCCCGAAGAGGCCCACCTTGCGCGAGAGTTCGGGGTTCAAGCGGTTGTCGATGTTGACCACCAAGACCCCGGCGTCCTGCGCCTTCTTCAGGACCGGGATCAACTCGACCGAGTCCCCCGGGGCGATCACGATGGCCGCCACCCGGTCGCGGATCAACTGGTCCACGATGCCGATCTGCTGCTCAATGGAGGTCTCCTGGGCGGCGGTGCGCACCAGCAGTTCCAGCGACAGTTCCTGCTCGGCACGGCGCGCGCCCTTTTCCATCTCGATGAAAAAGGGGTTGGTCAGGGTCTTCATCACCAGCGCGATGCGCGGGCGCTCCGGTAGGGGGGCCGGTACTGCCGCGGTGGGCGGCGCCGTGTCCTCGCAGGCGGCGAGCAACCACAGCATGAGGATGGCGGCCAGCCCGCGGCCAAGTGAGAGCGTCGGGGACGCGCGCCAGTGGGGGCGGCGCGCCGGGGCAAAGCGGTGCTTCATCAGTGCCGGACCTATGGTAATGAGGCCGTCGCCGCAGATCCGGGCGCCGGGAACGGGAGTGGGGATATTATACCCGCAGCGCCCCAGTCGCCCGGTCATGTGCCGGTACGCCAGGGCCGCTGGTGGATGCGCTGCGCTTATCCACCCTACCAAACCCGCGCTGCTGTAGGGTGGATAAGGCGCGCCCCACCGGTCTGCGGAGGCGGGCATGTCGGTCGCGCGCGCCGCATCCACCTGAGGCCGCGGCACCTCAGTCCCGTAAATCCCCCCAGCGCGCCTGCAGCACCGCGATGGCGGCGAGCGGTGCCGTCTCCGCGCGCAGGATGCGCGGTCCCAGGCGCACCCTGCCGACCCCGTGGCGTAGCGCCAGGTCCCGCTCGCGGGGGCTCAGGCCCCCCTCGGGGCCTACCAGCAGGCTGATGGCGGGCCCCGGCGGCGGCAGTTGTGCCAGTGCCTGCTGCGCCCGCGGGTCCAGCAGCAGCGCGCCCGGCGGGGCGGCGGCGAGCCAGTCCGCCAGGGTTTGGGCCGGCGCCAGGGCGGGCAGGCGCCGCCGCCCGGACTGCTCGCAGGCGCCGATCAGGACCCCGCGCCAATGGTCCAGGCGCCGCCCCAGCCGTTCGCCTTTGAGCTGCACCATACTGCGCTCCGTAAACAGGGGCAAGACCCCGGCGACGCCCAATTCCACCGCCTTCTGGATCGCGTAGTCCATGCGCTCGGCGCGCGAGATCCCCAGCGCCAGGTGGATGTGCAGCACCGGCGCGGGCTCCAGCGCCCCGGCCGCGCCGACCGCCAGGACCACCCCCGCGCGCCCAGCCGCGACCACCGTGGCCGCCCGGTCGCGCCCGTCGCCGTTGAAGAGCCACAGCGCAGCCCCGGCGCCCAGGCGCAAGACCTGAAGCAGGTGGCGCGCCGGACCGTCCGGCAGGGGCAGTTCGGTGTCCGGGTCGAGTGGATGATCGAGATAGACGCGGGGCTGTCGCATGGGTCGGGGGCCGGGGCTCGGTGGCGGGACGCAAAGGTAACCCCGCGGGAGCGATTTGTCCGCATCGGCGCGCCTCGGCGCACCGGCGGCAGCGCCCGCGGCACATCAGACTGAAATGCTGCTTTGACAGCGAGGCGGGGCGCTCACTACCCTGCACCGGGGTGGTCGCTGTTATGATCGCCGCCCGGTGCCGGGCGGTCCGGCGCCTCATTGAACCCACTGGAGAACCAGCACGATGCCAAGCTTTGTACGGACCGACCGGTGCGACGGCTGCCGGGGCCTGGAGCGGGCCGCGTGCGTGGTCATCTGCCCCACCGATCTGATGGCGCTGGACCCCGCGGGCACGGACACCGGCCACCCGATGATGGCCTGGAATCGGGAACCCGAGCAGTGCTGGGAGTGCTACGCCTGCGTCAAGGCCTGCCCGCGCCAGGCAATCGAGGTCCGGGCTGCGGCCGATCTGGTCCCGCTGGGAGGGCGCGTGCAGCCGCTGCGCGAGGCCGCGTCCATCACCTGGACCCTCCAGTTCCGCGACGGGACCACCAAGCGCTTCCAGTACCCCATCCGCACCGTCCCGGCGGGTGCGCGCGACCCCTATGCCGACAAACCGGCCGCGGACCTGGCCGAGCTCGGCAAGCCCGGCTTTTTCACCACCGGCGCGCACGGGCTGCACCCGGCCGATCCCGCCCGGTTGGTCCGCAATTAGACCGAACATCAGTCCCACCACGGGCCTGGAGGCACGCTGACATGGCAGCCGAATTCGGCACGCCCGAGGTCGTCGAAGAAGACCTGGACCTCCTCATCATCGGCGGCGGCATGGCCGCCTGCGGTGCTGCCTACGAGGCCGCTCCCTGGCTCGCCGCCGCCCGCCGGGCGGGGGTGGACCTGCGCATCAAGCTGGTGGACAAGGCCGCCCTGGAGCGCTCGGGCGCCGTCGCCCAAGGCCTCGCCGCCATCAGCACCTACCTGGGTCAGAACGACCCGGCGGACTACGCCCGCATGGTCTCCGACGACCAACTGGGTATCACCCGCGACGACCTCACCTACGACCTGGGCCGCCATGTGGACGACTCCGTCCACCGCTTCGAGGAGTGGGGCCTGCCCATCTGCAAGCAGCCCGGCGACGAGGACCTGCCCCTGGCCGCGGGCGGGCGCCCGGTACGCACCGGCAAGTGGCAGATCGCCATTCACGGCGAGTCCTACAAACCCATCGTCGCCGCGGCGGCGCGGGCGGCCCTGGGTCCCGACTGCATCGCCGAGCACGTCTTCATCGTGCGGCTGGTCAACGACCGCCGGGACCCCAACCGCATCGCCGGCGCGGTCGGTATCTCAGTGCACGACCATCGGGTCCACATCTACCGCTGCAAGGCCTGCCTGCTGGCGGCCGGCGGCGGCCTGGGCCTCTTCCGGCCCCGCGCGGCCGGCGAGGGCGCGGCCCGCACCTGGTATCCGCTCTGGAGCGCGGGCTCCACCTACGCCATGGCCGCCGCCGCCGGGGCCGAGCTCACCATGATGGAAGACCGCTTCGTCCCCCTGGGCTTCAAGGACGGCGGCGGCCCGCTCGGCGCCTGGTTCCTGCGGCTCAAGGCCAAGGCCGTCAACGCCGCCGGTGAGGACTACCAATCCCTGCCCGCCGCCCGCGCGCTCTTGGCGCCCTACGCCCCCTGGGGCGAGGCCGCCGTCACCCCCACCTGCCTGCGCAACCACCTGCTGCTCAACGAGCTGCTGGCGGGCCGCGGCCCCGTTTACCTCGACAGCGTCAGCGCCCTGGGCAAGCGGGCGGAGACCCTGACCCCCAAGGAGGTCAAACGCCTGGAGGCCGAGGTCTGGGAGATCGTCCTATCCATGTGCGTCGCCCAGGCGGGCCAGTGGGCGGGTGAGAACAGCGCACCGCAGAAGCGCAACTCCGAACTGATGCCCGGCGAGCCCTGCCTGCTGGGCTCCCACGCCGGCGGTTGCGGTCTGTGGGTCTCAGGCCCCACCGATCTGGCCGCCCCGACCACCGAGGAGCACCCCGAGGCCGACCAGATCCCCGCCCACCTGCCGTCCGGCTGGCATTGGGGCTACCGCTCCATGAGTACGGTGGCCGGCCTCTTCACCGCCGCGGACGGTGTCGGTGCCTCCGGACACAAGTTCTCCTCGGGCTCCCACGCCGAGGGGCGCATCGCTGCCAAGGCGATGATCGCCTACGTCATGGACCACCGCGACCAGCCGGAACTCGACACCCCGGTCGCCGACCTGGTGGCCGAGGTCTACCGCCCGGTCCGCACCTACCTGGAACACCGCGACGCCACTACCGCGCCCGACCTCAATCCACACTACCTCACCCCGCGCCAGTTCCAGCAACGGCTACAGCAGATCATGGACGACTACGTGGGCGGTGTGGCCACCTGGTACCGGACCAACGCCAAGATGCTCGACCTGGCCGAGGCCAAGCTCGCGACTCTCAAAGAGGACGCCCAGGCACTCTGCGCCCGCGACCCGCACGAACTGCTGCGTGCCTGGGAGCACCAGCACCGCCTCCTGGCCGCCGAGGCCCACGTGAAGCACCTCCAGTACCGCACGGAAACCCGCTACCCCGGCAACTATTACCGCACCGACGCCAACGGCCTGGACCACGAACACTGGAAGTGCTTCGTCAACTCCATCTACGACCGCAAGACCAAGACCTGGACCCTCTTCAAACGCCAACACGTCGACCTGGTCGAAAAGGCCGCGCCATGACCCCGAGACCGGAAATGAACCAAGCACTGAGTACCCGACTGAGCGCGCGCCTGACGGCCGCCGCCGAACTGCTGGAGCGCGTACGCGCCGACGCGCCCCTGCTCGCTGCCACCGTGCAGGCCGCCGCCCAGACCGCCGCCGCCATCCGGGCCGGCGGCACCCTCTTCATCTGCGGCAACGGCGGCAGCGCCGGCGAAGCCACCCACCTGAGCGGCGAACTGATCGGCCCCTTCCTCGACAAGGCCCGCCGCCCGCTGCCCGCCATCGCGCTCGGCTTCGACCTCAGCGCCACCACCGCGGTGGCCAACGACTTCACCTTCGCCGAGGTCTTCGCCCGCCAACTTGCCGCCCTAGCCCGCCCCGGCGACGTCCTCTGGGCCCTCTCCACCAGCGGGCGCTCCCCCAACATCCTGCGTGCCCTGGAGGTCGCCGGGAGCCGTGGCCTGCACCGCGTCCTCATCACCGGTGAGCGCGGCCGCCACCTGACCACCCTCGCCGAGACCCTGCTCGCCGTCCCCAGTGACGAAACCCCCCGCATCCAGGAAGTCCACCTCATGCTCGGCCACTTCCTGTGCGAGGCGGTGGAGGCCATCGCGGGCCGCGTTTAGGTGAACTCCGGCTCGGTTCATACCCCAAGCAACAGAGCGCAGCGCAAGGCTTCAGCCGGCCAGGGCGCTACACCCTGGCGCATCATCATCACCGATGCCCTGCGTGCGCGCTTTGCCGGTGAGGCACCTGCCGGCCATGTGCCGATCGTCGATGCCATGCGCCTACTCGGCGTATCACGTCAAACGGTGTTGCAGCGTGTCAAGCGCGGTGAGCTTGACGCGATCCATGTCTCACAAGGCAATCGTAAGGGTCTGAGAATAAAGGTTCCCAAGACAATGCCGGGTCTTTTCGATGACCTCGAATCAGCCGGGGGGTAGTATGAACAACGATCCAAAGGAGACTGACAACTGCGCGCTGCACGATAACGCACCGCGCCAGCGTTGGGAACTGTTTGTCGCTCCATGTCGTTACCGGATAGCTCCCTGTCCGTCATCGCCCGCACCCGTTCTCAGCAGCCACTGCTGCAGCCGGTACGGTGGGCCCGGTGTCGCGAGGATCGCGCGGCGCGCCCAATCTGCGCCACCGAGGCGGTCCACGATACGGCCACCGGGCGCGTGTTCTACCAGCACGACCCCGACATGCGCGGCGCAGGAGAGGGAACGTCTCACGCCGCGAGTGAAGCCGGGGCTCGGCCAATCCAAGGTCTCGTCCGCAGCCGGAAACCCAGGCTGAAGATGGTCCTGAAGCCAGCCGGGCGCATCGCGCCCGACACTCCTCGCAAGCCGGGCAATCCTGTCGTCGGCATGCTGCGCGGCAGCGCCCGCGGGAAATGCAAGCCATGCCACGCGACCTGCGACACGCAGCAACTCGTCGAAGGCGCGACGCCGGAGCGGTGGCGAAAGGTGTTCGAACACATCGACGCAAACGACGGCCTCGTAGGCGCGGTCCTCGAACGGAAGTTCAGCGGCGGACCCCTTGACCGTCGTCAGGTTCGGCAGCGGGGTCCCGTCGAACCGGAGGTCGACGCCCGTCACGGGCCCGTCCCAGAACGCGGCCAGGCCGGAGGTGCCGGAGCCCACCTCGAGGATCCGGGTGGTGCCCTGGCGCCGCAGGAAGCGGACTACGCCGTCGTAGCGCAAAGCCTGATCGAGCCGTCTGCGGGGCCGCCCCGTGACCATCGAACCCATCGCCCGGACGTCTTCGTCGGTCATGTCGTCACTCCGTTCGGTTTCGCCCAGTAGGAGTCGATGAACGCCTCGACCGCGCACCGCTCGCGCTCCACGGGCTTGAAGGCCCGCCTGTCGATGCGGTCGAGCACATCGACGATGCCGCGCAATCGATCTGGGTTCCGTCCCGTCGCGCCGAGCCAGCGTGCGCCAGCAAGCACCGGGGCCAAGCCAAAGTAGCGGACTACCTCCAGCGGCTGGCCGACGCCTATGAGGCTCCTCAATGTCATCACTGCCAGCGCTAGCGGCGATTTCGTCGGTGCGCTCCGTATACCGCCGCGTGCCAGGATGGTTCGCTCGCCCGCCGCGTCGACCCAGACTCGGTGATACCACTGACCGAGCGAGAACCCGTGGCTGCGATGGACGACGCTTCCCGGCACGTAGCGGCTCTGGTAGCCCTCCCGCGCGACGCGATCAAACCATTCGCGATCGTCAGGGCCACCGGCGAGAAAGGTCTCTTCGAAGCGGTGGCGCTCCCAGACGTCTCGCCGGATGGCACCGCTCGTCGAGGAGTACGAAACCGTAGTCGTGGTGTCAAAGACCATCGACAGGAACCCTTCTTCGATCGGACTCGCTCCAGGCACTGGGACCTGCCGGCTGAATGTCGCCGCCAGCTTGTCCAGTCCTTCGTCGAACGGGGCCACGAGGCGCGCAAGCCACAGGCGATCACCCGGGAATGCGGCCGCCGATGTGAGGACGCAGATCGATCCGCGTGCCGTCGAGAAGCCGGCGTTGCTTGCAAGTCCGGGGCTGTAGCGTTTCTGGAGGTGAACGACCTGTGCCCCAGCCCGCTCAGCGATCTGTACTGTCGCATCGGTCGAACCGGAGTCGACGAGGACGATCTCAACAGTCCCAGGGTAGTCCTGCTGTGCGACCGCCGATAGGGTGGCCGGTAGCACGCGCTCCTCGTTGCACGCGCGGATGATGATTGACACGTCAGGATGGGCGGCGGTCATCGCGCCACCACCCGCGACGCCCACAGTCTCAGCTTCGGCACGCGTGCCGAAGAGTGATTCAGCGGGGCTAGGACCATGCCAGGCGGCTGGTCCGCATTCCAGGACGTTCTAGCCTGAGTACCGGCGCTAGCGTTGCTGCCGGACCCGCAATTTAGAACCTTGGCAACTTCCTGATCTTCCTTCGGATCGCAAGGCTGCTCGGGCGGGAGGACCAAGGTCCCACATCGGCGACTCCGTCGTTGAGCCATGTAACCGAACGATAGGCCGATATCCCGCGGATGCCTGGCGACGGGGCAATCGGATGAATTGGCGCCGACAGTAGGGGGCGTGGTTGAAATTGCAGTACTCCGGAAGGATCGGTTCGAGGATTTAGGCGATTGTCGAGCGTGAGGCTGACGACTCAGCCGCGGGGGGGGCACGCCCCGACGCTTGGTGCAAGCCATCCTTCCATCCAGCCAAGGCTGAGATGTGCAGTCCTCGACGAGCCACAGCCCGCGGCCAAGTGAGCCGCAGTATCGCTGGCGGGCTGCAAACCTTCAAGTTGCCGCTAGCGTCGGGAAGGCTGGAGAAAATTCATCCGCCTCATCTCGCCTTTTTCTGCAATCTGCCTCTCGGGCATGGAACGTACATCAGCCACCCCGGACGATGAAAAGGCCCCCGTGGGAACGGCCTCCGGCCGCGCGCGGGATCACGGTAACCTGCGAGGCTTGAGGCATCTGCGAGGCCCATCGCGGTCGGAGGCCGCTCCCACAGGGGCCCCGGGGACTTACACGGTACAGCCGCTCCCGCCGGGTCCCCGCCGGACTTTCACCGTAAAGCCCCGCAGGGGCGCAACATACCAGCCCCCGGCGACGCCCTGGGTATGAGGTATTAAGGAGGCTAGCCCTGAAAGGACGTGACATAACGACGGCGCTGCTGATGTCACGCCCTTTCAGGGCTAGGCCGAATTCACCACGCGATCCCAGGGCGTTGCCCTGGGCTGGTCTGTGTGACCCCGTTGGGTTCGGGAATCTTGATTTGCGTTCGTTTGCGGCTAACCCAAGTTTAACAACATAGTGCTGGCCCACCCCGTGACTCTTGCGTCGAAGGTCTGGGAGCGGCGGACAAAGCCGCTGCCATCCAGCACCAGCCCCAGGGTCACCAGCGGGCAGTCGCTGCGCTTCTCCTTGGAGTGTCCGCGCTGGGCCTTGGGGTTGCCAAGCTTTTCCGTGCACCGCCGCTCGCCGCCAGGCGCGGGTGGGTGGCGAACGCCTGGCATCTGAGCTAAAGTCGATCGCGGCGGATACTTCGGACATCTTTCACTAACCGTTACCGTGTCGGCGACCGGCGTCGGGCAACTGACTCCTGTATTCTTGTGCGTTTTTCGCGTTTTTCGCGGACTGACTTCCGGGGGCCGGGATGAGTAGTACCGTCATTGCCCCAGTCCTCCTGCCCCTGCTGACGGGCATTGCGCTGCTTTTGTTGCGGGGCCTGGATCTCGGCTGGCGGCGTGCCTTCGCCCTGGCCTCGGTGGTCGGGCAGATCCTGCTGGCGCTGGTACTGACGCGGGCGGTGGCGGACGGGGACATTCTGGTCTATGCACTCGGCGACTGGCCGGCGCCCTTCGGTATCGTGCTGGTGGCGGACCGGCTGGCGGCCTGGATGCTGGTCACGACCGCACTACTGGCCCTGTTCGCCCTGGCCTACGGGTGCCTGGGGACCGACCGGGCGGGGCGGCACTTCCAGGTCCTGTTTCAATTGGAACTGTTTGGCCTCAACGGGGCCTTTCTGACCGGTGACCTGTTCAACCTGTTCGTCTTCTTTGAAGTCCTGCTGATCGCCTCCTACGGCCTGCTGCTGCACGGCGGCGGGCGGCTGCGCACGCGCGCCGGGCTGCACTTCGTGGTCATCAATCTGGCGGGCTCCGCGCTCTTCCTGATCGCCGCGGGACTCTTCTACGGCGTGCTAGGCACCCTCAACCTGGCGGATCTGGCGGTGAAGGTCGCGGACACGGCGCCCGAGAACCTACCGCTGGTGCGCACCGCCGGCCTCCTGCTGTTCGCGGTCTTTGCGCTCAAGGCGGCCCTGGTCCCGCTCTATCTCTGGCTGCCCGCCGCCTATGCCAACACCAGCGCGCCGGTGGCGGCACTCTTCGCCATCATGACCAAGGTCGGGGCCTATGCCATCCTGCGGGTCTACACCCTGGTCTTCGGGGCCGGGGCAGGACCGGCCGCGGGCCTGATCGCGGACTGGCTGCTGCCGTTGGCGCTGCTGACCCTGGCGCTGGGGCTGCTCGGGGCGGCGGGCAGCGACCGGTTGCGGGTGCAGGTCGCCTATCTGGTCATCGCCTCGGTGGGCACCCTGCTCGCCGCCTTCGGCCTGGGGACCGCCGCCGGGATCGGCGCCGGGCTCTGGTATCTGCCCCACAGTTGCTTTGCGGCGGCGGCCCTGTTCCTGCTGGCGGACCTCATCGCCCGCGGTCGCGGGGACCTGGCCGACCGGCTGGAACCGGGCCCGATGATGGGGCGCCATTGGGTGCTGGGGGTGCTGTTCTTTCTGGGTGCGATCTCGATCAGCGGATTGCCGCCGCTGTCGGGCTTCATCGGCAAATTCCTCATTCTCCGGGCGGCACTGGACCCGGCACTCGCGCCCTGGGTCTCTTGGGCGGTCCTGGCGGTCGTGCTCACCGGCGGGCTCCTGGCGGTGATGACGCTCGCGCGCAGCGGCAGCCTGCTGTTCTACCGGGCGAGCGAGCCGGATACGCCACCGGGTGCGCAGGTGCCGCCGACGGCGAGCGGGCCGGCCCTGGGACTGGTTGCGGGGTTGCTGGCGCTGGGCGTGGTGATGACCATCTGGGCGGGACCGCTCGGTGATTACACGACGGCGATGGCCCTGCAATTGCTGCAACCCGGTGACTATGTACAAGCGGTCATGGGACCGCACCGTCCCGGTTAGCGTATCCACCCTGCAGGAATGGTTGCGCAACCTCTATACTCCCGCGATCGACATCGCCGGACGGACCATCCCATGGCCAAGACTCCCGACGACTACCGGATGGGTTCCAACCGCAGGTCTATTGACGTGATGCAGCGACTCCTGCCGCACCCCATCCTGACCCTCACGCTGACCGCGGTCTGGCTCCTGCTGGTCAACAGCCTGGCCCCGGGTCAGGTCCTGCTGGGCCTCTTCCTGGGCCTCACGATCCCGCTCTTCAGCCTGCGCTTCTGGCCGGAGCGGGTGCCCGTACACCGCCCGCTGACGCTGCTGCGCTTCTGTACCTTGGTGCTCTATGACATCCTCGTCGCCAACCTGGTGGTCGCCTGGCTGATCCTGTGGAGACCGGCGCGCCTCAAGCCCGGATTCGTCGCGGTCCCCCTGGCCCTGCGCTCCGATCTGGCCATCAGCCTGCTGGCCAACACCATCTGTCTGACCCCGGGCACGGTCTCCGCCCACTTAAGTCCGGACCGGCGCACCCTGCTGGTACACGCCCTGAACCTGGACGATCCGGCCGCCCTCATCATTGCCATCAAGGCCCGCTACGAGGCCCCGTTAAGGCAGGTTTTTGAATCATGCTGAGCATCGCCCTGCCCATTGCATTCGCCCTGGTCGGCGCCGCCTTCGCGGCAACCCTGTGGCGACTGTTCATCGGCCCCAGTACCCCGGACCGCATCTTGGCGCTTGACACCCTCGCCGTGAACGCCATCGCGCTGCTGGTGCTCTTCGGTCTGCAACAAGGCAGCGCACTCTATTTCGAGGCGGCGATACTCATCGCACTGATGGGCTTCGTGGGGACCGTCGCCCTGTGCAAATACCTGCTGCGTGGCGACATCATTGAATAGGTGGCGAAGGCATGATAGAACTGCTGGTATCCATCCTGGTCCTGGCCGGGGCACTCTTCACTTTCATCGGCGCCCTGGGGCTCTTACGCCTCCCGGATTTCTATACGCGCCTGCACGCACCCACCAAGGCCACCACCCTGGGTGTGGGCAGCCTGCTCCTGGCCTCGGCCCTGTGGTTCAGCACCCGCGGCGCGGGGCTGAGCCTGCACGAGGTCCTGGTCACCCTATTTCTCTTCATCACCGCACCGGTGAGCGCGCACCTGCTGGCCAAGGCGGGACTGCACCTGCGCTTGAAGAGCCTCGCCGCGCTGCCGGATGAGCCGGGTCGGCGCGGGGGCGACTTAAGCTGAGGAACATTAAACTACTTCGATTACGACAACGACAAAAGAGGGCTAGGCTCAATAATCCAGCAGGCGGCGGATAACTCAATTGAGCCTGGTCCCATTTCCTGTTAGAACAAGAATACCGCCGCACTGACGGCACAGGTCCATCGCCCCTGGGGGTCGCCTTCAGTGGCTGCCGTCATCGACAGGCTCTCGATCACCAGGTGCCGGTGCTCGTAGGTGCTGCGGCGCTCGTTCCAGGCGACCTCCGGGTCCAGCTCCAGACCGAGCGAGCTGGCGAGCATACTGGCGGCGAGGTCTTCGGCATGGTCTCCGCTCTGTGCCGCCGTTTGGCCGAATCCGTGGTGTTCCGAGATGTATCCATAGCCGTCGGGGTCCGCGGGTCGGGCGAGTCCGACGCTGGCATGGATCCGGCGGCCGGGCTCGTTGGTCTCGCAGCGAGCCATCACACAAAAGGTGATGTCGCCGGGCTTCAGCGCCTCCACCCCGACCTCGTGGGGGATCAAGGTGCAGTGGGGCGGAACGATTGAAGAGACATAGACCAGGTTCTGCTGTTCGATGTCGGCATCACGCAGGGCCAGCTCGAAGGCGGTCAGGGCGTGGCGGTGAACGCCGATGCCCCTGGTCAGGAACACGCGTACAGGTGTTGGAAACACGGTTGATTCCTCCAGGTAACGAGTCAAGAACAAGTAAAGCACAGACCCAACCGTAGTCGGTGTCGTGGTCGTGGTTATCGTAGCGTTCCGGATTCTCTCGCACGCCGAATTCCATCGCTTCTTCGATTACGATTACGACAACGACGGCACGAGGATTCCGTCGGCGCGCTACGCAATCCGGTGAACTATGATATTTTCCAGGTCATCTTAGCGACCAGTGTTTTCCGCCCCATGACACCCACCTTTGCCATTCCGCCCACCTTTCTCGGCAGCACCCTGGACCCCGCGGCGGCGCGTATCTGGGTGGCCGGCGTGCCGTTGGACCTTGGCACCTCCAACCGCGCCGGGGCGCGCGAGGGGCCACTGGCGGTGCGCCGCGCCAGCCGGATGCTGGTCGACGGCGACAACCCGGCGAATTGGCGGGATCCGCGGACGCTGGGGCTCGCGGATGTCGGCGACTTCGCGATTGCCCTGGGCGACCTGCCCGCCTCCCTGTCCCTGATCGCCGAACAGGCGGGGCCCGCTCCCCACCTGGTCACCATCGGCGGCGACCACAGTATCACCTTGGGGCTACTGCGGGCGCTGGCGGGGCGGTGCGGGCCGCTGGGGTTAGTTCACTTCGACGCCCATGTGGATACCTGGCCCCACAGCTTCGGTCAGCCGCTCGGCCACGCCAGCGTGTTCTACCGGGCGATCGTCGAGGGCCTGGTCGACCCGCGGCGGATGATCCAGATCGGCATCCGTTCGCCCGTGGAGCGCGCCGTTTACGACTGGACCCTCACCCAGGGCGTGCGCATCCTCAGCGCCGAGGCGGTCCACGAAACCGGACCGCGGGCCGTCGCCGCTGCCGTGCACGAGGTCCTGGGGTCCGGCCCGGCCTATCTCTCCTTCGACATCGATGCCATCGATCCCGGCCAGGCGCCCGGCACCGGCACCCCCGAGGTCGGCGGACTGTTCACCTGGCAGGTCATGGCCATCCTCAAACGGTTGGAGGGGATCGACTTCCGGGGCATGGACCTGGTGGAGGTGACGCCCGCCTACGATGTGTCAGAGATCACCGCGTTGGCCGGGGCCACGGTGATCTGGCAGTACCTCTGTCTGCAACGCTGAGCCGCTGCTGGTCAGTTCGGCCTGCGCCGGCTCGCCCGGCTTCCGCTCGGTCGCCCACAGCAGCACGGTCACTGACACCCAGGCGAGCAGCCCGCTCGCGGCCAGGCGCCGTGCCGTCCGCCACCGGCCTGCGCGGTCCTTGGACGGCCAACGGAAGAAGGCGGTGGCGCCTGGAACCTTGAGGTCGAAGCCGATCTGGGCGGCCTGGATGGCGGCGTCCTCGAAGCCGACGTTGTAGCCGTACAGGTAGACCAGGGCCTGGGATGGACCGCCGTCGCGCCGCGCCGAGGCCTGGGTCTGTTGCAGGTCGGCGACCCAGGCGGCCTGATCCTGAAGGCTCACCCAGGCGGCAGAGCTTGAGCCGTCCCTCAATGGCTTGGTCGAGCACCTGTTCGATCGTTGACTCCAGAGCGGTGCCATTGTCCTGGGCGGCGGCTCGGGCGGGCTTGCCCGCCAGGGCGCCCCGCAAGTCGCCCTGGGCCGAGTCCATGTGCGCCTTGGCCAGGGCGTAGAACCGCTCGCCTTAGTCGATACGATAGGTGTCGCCGTGCTCCCGCAGCCGGGTGAGGCAGTTCTCGGCCTGTTCGCGCTCCGCGCGCAGGGGTAATTCGCTGAATACCCCTTCAGCGGGTCTCTTACCCCGACCGCGTGGCCATCGCAGGCCGTGGGCTTTTCTCGCCGCGCTGGGGCGTTATCCGGAGCACTCACAGGCCCTGGCCGATTTTTTCGGGGTCCGGGTCTTCGCGGCTCCCAGCGGCTGCAACATCCAGGTGCGCAAGGACGGCGACTGGCAGGGCACCGACGCTGACCACAAAAGATTCCACATAGGCGTCGCTCGGATCCAGGTCGCCACCGGTAGCCATTGGGATGACTGACCGCCAACCCGACGCCGGGGAGCGCCCGGAACCCGACCATGACGAAATTGTCATGCCCCAAACTGGCATGACTCGGCGCCCGCCCCCACCATGGGAATCCAGTCCAGTCAGACACCGGAGACCCCATGCACCGCCGACCCATCGCCCGCGCGCTCCTCGCGCTGCCCCTGATCCTGGCCCTGCCGGCCCCCCTGACGGCGCTTGCCGAGGCCCCGAAGGTCTTCGAGCGTCGGCTCGACAACGGGCTCAAGGTCCTGGTGAAGCCCGATCATCGGGCGCCGGTCCTGACCTCGCAGGTCTGGTACAAGGTGGGGGCGAGCTACGAGTACGGGGGCATCACCGGCGTGTCCCACCTGCTGGAACATATGATGTTCAAGGGCACCCAGACGCGCAAGGCGGGGGAGTTCTCGCGCATCGTGGCGGAGAACGGCGGGGAGGACAACGCCTTTACCGGATCCGACTACACGGCTTACTACCAGAACCTGGCGAGCGACCGGCTGGCGGTCTCCTTTGAGCTGGAGGCCGACCGGATGCGCAACCTGGCGCTCGTCGCGGACGACTTCACCAAGGAGCGCGAGGTGGTGACGGAGGAGCGGCGGATGCGCACGGACGACGACCCGCAGGCCCTGACCGGGGAGCAGTTCGAGGCAGTCGCCTACGCCGCCTCCCCCTACCGCAATCCGGTGATCGGCTGGGCCGGCGATCTGGAGCAGCTCGAGGTGGCCGACCTGCGCGACTGGTACCGGCTCTGGTATGCGCCGAACAACGCGACGGTGGTGGTGGCCGGTGACGTGGACCCGGAACAGGTGTTTGCCCTGGCGGAGAAGTTCTTCGGCCCGCTCAAGGCGGAGACCGTGGCGCCACCCAAGACCCGGAAGGAGCCCGAGCAGCGCGGGGAGAAGCGCCTTGCGGTCAAGGCCCCGGCCCAGGAGCCCTACCTGTTGATGGGCTACAAGACGCCGGCCGTGGTCGATGCCGAAGCCCCCTGGGAACCCTATGCGCTGGAGGTCCTGTCCTCGGTCCTGGACGGCGGCAGCAGCGCGCGCCTGGACCGGGAACTGGTGCGGGGCGGCCAGATCGCCTCCTCCGCCGGCGCCGCCTACAGCGCCTTCACCCGGTTGCCCGGGCTCTTGATGCTCGACGGGGTGCCGGCCAAGGGGCAGGACATCCCGGCCTTGGAGCAGGCCCTGCGCGCCCAGATCGAGCGCCTTCAGCGGGAGCCGGTCGCACCCGCGGAACTGGAGCGCATCCGCACCCAGTTGATTGCGAACAAGGTCTATGAGCAGGACTCGGTCTTCAACCAGGCGATGAAGCTCGGCATCCTAGAGACGGTCGGGCTCGGCTGGGAGTTGGCCGACCAGTACGTGGAGCGGCTGGCCGCGGTGACCCCGGAGCAGGTCCAGGCGGTGGCGCAGAAATACCTGACCCCGGACCGGCTCACGGTGGCGATCCTGGACCCCCAGCCGCTGGACGGCAAGCAACCGCGGAAGGCCCCGGCGGGGCTGGGAGGACATGGCGATGTACGTTGAGACCAGTCGTTCAAACCCTGACCAGGAAATTAGTCCGCGAAAAACGCGAAAAACGCGAATGGGGTTGCTTGCAAACCCAGTCACCGCGGCGCCCGGTTACGCTGCCGGTTGTGCATGGGCAAGCCTGCTGAAACATTCTCTTCCCCTTCGCGTTGATTCGCGTTCATTCGCGGACAGATTAGTCCGGTCCATGCTGGCTGCCGCCTTGCTGCTGCTCGGTACCACCGCCGCCCAGGCCGGCCCCAAGATCGAGACCTGGCAGACGGCCAACGGCGCCCGGGTCCTGTTCGTGGCCGCGCCGCAACTGCCGATGGTGGACGTGCGGGTGGTGTTCGACGCCGGCACCGCGCGCGACGGTGAGCAGCCGGGGCTCGCGGCCTTCACCGCCGGGATGTTGACCGAGGGCGCCCGGGACTGGGACGCCGATACCATTGCGGAACGGATGGAGAACGTCGGCGCCTCCCTCAGCGCGGCGGCGGACCGGGACATGACCACGGTCGCCATCCGCAGCCTGACCCGGGAGCCGGCCTTCGCGACCGCGGTGGAGACCCTGGCCGGGGTGCTGGCCGCGCCGACCTTCCCCGCGCCGGACCTGGAGCGCAACCGTGAGAATACCCTGATCGCCCTGCGTCAGGAGCAGGAGCAGCCGGCCAAGGTCGGCCAGAAGGCGCTGTACCGCCAGGTCTTCGGCAGCCATCCCTATGCGGCGGACCCCAACGGCACGCCGGAGTCGGTGCGCGCCCTGAGCGCCGCGGACCTGAAGGCCTTCCATGCGCGTTATTACACCGGGGCCAATGCCGTGGTCGCCATCGTCGGCGCCCTGGACCGCCCCGCCGCGCAGGCCCTGGCGGAGCAGGTGGTGGGCGCCCTGCCGGCCGGCGAGCGGGCGCCCCCCCTGCCCGCGGTCGCGGAGCTGACGGCGCCGGTGCTGGAGCAGATTGCCTTCCCCTCCAGCCAGACCCATGTGCTGGCCGGCCAGCCCGGCATGGCGCGCGGCGACCCGGACTATTTCGCGCTTTATCTCGGCAATCACATCCTGGGCGGGAGCGGGCTGGTGTCGATCCTGATGGACGAGGTGCGCGAGAAGCGCGGGCTGTCCTACAGCACCTTCAGCTATTTCATCCCCCTGGCCCGGCCGGGTCCCTTCCTGATGGGGCTCCAGACCAAGAACGCCCAGGCCGGGCAGGCGCGCACGGTCCTCGTCGACACCTTGCGGCAGTTTGCCGCCGACGGGCCGACGGACGCGCAATTGACCGCCGCCAAGAAGAACCTGACCGGCGGTTTCCCCCTGCGCATCGCCGAGAACGCGGAGATCATCCCTTATCTGGCGGTCATCGGGTTCTATGGGCTGCCGCTCGACTATCTGGACCGCTTTACCGACCGCATCAATGCCGTGACCGCGGAGCAGGTACGCGATGCCTTCGCGCGCCGGGTCCACCCGGAGCGGCTCGTCGTCGTGACCGTCGGGGGTGAGGAGGGCAAGGACGCTGCGCCGGCGCTGGACCCGGCCGCGGCTCAGGACCCGGCCCAGACCCCGGCTCAGGAGCCCGCTCAGGACCCGGCCCAGGCGGCCCCGGCCGCCGGTGCCCCGGGTTAAAGGGGCCGGCACGGGCGGCCGAACCGGCAGCGGCTCCGGCCACCTGCGGATCATCGGCGGCCGTCACCGGGGCCGCCGCCTGCCCATCCCGGACCAGCCGGGGCTGCGACCCACCGCCGATCGGGTGCGCGAGACCCTGTTCAACTGGCTGATGCCGGTGCTGCCGGGGGCGCGCTGCCTGGATCTGTTCGCCGGCAGCGGGGCCCTGGGTCTGGAGGCCGCCTCCCGCGGGGCCGGGGAGGTGGTGCTGGTGGAGCGTAACGCCCTGGTCGCCCGCCAACTGCTCCTCAATGTGCAGACGCTGGCAGAGCCGGGCGTGCAGGTGATCCAGGCCGACGCGCTCGCCTGGCTCGCCCGCGACCCCAGCCCCTTCGATCTCGTGTTCCTGGACCCACCCTTCGCCGAGGCGCTGCTCGCCCCCGCCTGCGCCCTGCTGGCCGCACGCGGCTGGCTGGCGCCCGGCGCCCGGGTCTATCTGGAGACCGCGGAGCGCGCCGGCTTTCCGCCGCTACCCGCGGGCTGGGACCTGGTGCGCGAGCGCACCGCGGGGCAGGTGCGGTTTGGGTTGGTGTTGGTCGCGCACGCGGTATGCACGTCGGCGCAGTGAAAGCCCCCGGTGGGAGCGGCTTTAGCCGCGACCCAAGGCCGCGGTGACCCGCGATGCTCGGACAACCGGCGAGGCCCCGTCGCGGCTAAAGCCGCTCCCACAGCGTCGCTGCGCGACCTTCAGGGTAATCCACCGGCCGCCTGGAACATCCGGGCGAGCTTGGCGCTTGGGCGTGACCACGGCTCTTGCCAGGACCGGGCGGCGCGCCGCCGCCCCGTGACCGGCCATGCGCCCACGGCCCTGCCTGTGCTATCGTTCGCACCCTTTAGCGGTCGCGGCCCCGGGGCGCGCCGGTACACCCTTGAGCGGAGTGACGCCTCGTGCGCAGTGTGGTCTATCCCGGGACCTTCGATCCCATCACCAATGGTCACGCCGACCTGATCGTGCGGGCCGCGCGGCTGTTCGACCGGGTGGTGGTCGCGGTCGCGGCGGACACCGGCAAGGCGCCGACCTTCACGACCGAGGAGCGCCTCGCCCTGGTCCGCGAGGTGCTGGACGGCCAGGCGGGGGTGGAGGTCGTCGCCTTCAACGGCCTGCTGGTCAACTATGCGCGCGAACTGGGTGTCCATGTCATCATGCGTGGTCTGCGCGCCGTCTCGGACTTCGAGTACGAGTTTCAACTGGCCGGCATGAACCGCCGCATGGCCCCGGACATCGAGACCCTGTTCCTGACCCCCGCTGAACAGTATTCCTATATCTCATCTTCCCTGGTACGCGAGATCGCCCGGCTGCGCGGCGATGTCTCGACCTTCGTCGCACCCGGCGTGCAGGCTGCATTGCGCGAGCGATTTGGATAACATCCGGCGACCGGAACGCGGGCGCGCCGCTTGACAACCGAGAGCCTCGGCGCTTATACGCATTTGCGTTGCGCGCCGGACGGGCCGCCGCGGTACCGATCGTTTCTCCACCACCCGACCCAACGACCACCAAGCACGCTGTTCGTGCTTCTGACTAGAGGAGTCTTTCCATGGCTTTACTGATCACCGACGAATGCATCAACTGTGACGTCTGCGAACCCGAGTGCCCCAACGGCGCCATCTCCCAGGGCGACGAGACCTATGTGATCAACCCCGACCTGTGCACCGAGTGCGTCGGCCACTACGAGACCTCCCAGTGCGTAGAAGTCTGTCCGGTGGACTGCATCATCAAGGACCCGGCCCACGAGGAGACCCATGACGAACTGCAGGCCAAGGCCGACCGCATCAGCGCGGGCTGAGCCCCGCAGCCCGCGGCGGGCGCCGCCGCCCCGGCGGTCTGCGCACCCCGGGTAGACGCACGATACGATCGTCCTGCACCAAGGGCGCCTGCGGGCGCCCTTGGTCGTTGAGGGGGTCGCGCCTTCAGCGAAACTCAGTCGTCGCTGGTGGACTGCGCTGCGCTTGTCCACCCTACGTCTTGCCGATCCTGCGAGGCTTACCCTCCCTACGAGTCCGCGTGGCCGCGACGATGATCGAGGCCCCAGGCGGCGGCGCCCCGTTCAGGGCTGCGGCTGCGCCAGCCAGCGCCGCGCCTCGGAAAGGTCCAGCAGGCGACCCGGGCGCGGCGCCCGCGGGTCCAGGTAGCGGGCGAGGTTGCTGCCCGTGCCGATCGGCGGCCAGGGCGGCGGCGGGCGCAGGAAGCGGCCGCGGCGGTCACGCATGTGGCGGCGGTCGCTCGCAAAGCCGGACCGGTACTCGGCCGCCGGGAGCACCCGCAGGCACGGGGCATAGAGGGTCGGCAGTTGCCCGGCCAGGGCGAAGCTGCGCTCGAGCCAGTCGAGCCCCGGGCTCGGCAGCGCCAGGCGGCTGTCCTGGTCCCAGACCCGGCCCCGACCGTCCACGACCACCACGTGATAGTCCCAGGCGATCAGGCGGCCCGGCGGGGCCGCCCACTGGTGCAGCATGGGACAACGCCCGGCACGGCTCAGCAGGAAGACCACGTACCGCGCGCCGGGCCCGAGCGTCGGCTCGGCGCACAGCCACCAGGCGTTCTCCTCGCAATAGAAGGGCTGGTAGCGCAGGCCCGGGTCCACGGCGGCGCCGACCGGGAGACCCAGACTTAAGGGTAGAGGCGTAGCGGCAGGGTCTGGGCGAGCCAGCGGGCCTCGTCCGCGGCCAGCCGCTGCTCCAGGTCGCCGGGGCCAGCCTCGCGATCGTCCACCCAGTCACGTAGCCCGGTGCCGCCGGCGAGCAGGTCGATGGCCAGGCGCTCGGCCTCGTATTCGTAGGGGAAGTCGCGCCACAGCGGATAGTCCGGATACTCCAGGCGCAGGGCCTTGAACAGCAGCGCCATCAACCGATAGGGCTGGAATCGGTCGTGGCGGTAGTGGGCGTTGTCGGTGTGAAACTGAAGCCCCGAGCAGAGGGACCCGGCGTGTTTGTGGAAGGTGGGCTCGAACCAGCAGGGCCGGATCAACGCCCCCTGGGTCCATGCGGGACACTCCAATTCCATGCGGCTTAAGATGCGCCCGAAGTCCAGGTCGGGGGCGCCCACCAATTCCAGGGCGACGGTGGTCCCGCGCCCTTCCGACAGGGTGGTCCCCTCGCACAGGACGGTGCCGGGGAAGCAGCGGGCCATGTTGAGGCTTGCGGCATTGGGGCTCGGATTGACCCAGGCCAGGTCCCCCAAGGGCCAGCCGTAACCCGGCGCCGCGTCCGGGCGGTAGCCGTCCATGGTGACCAATTGCAGGTCCAGGTCCAGGCCGCGCTGGGCGACGAACCAGCGGGCCAGTTCCGCCAGGGTCAGCCCGTGACGCATGATCAGCGGCCCGGCCCCGACGAAGCTCTCCCAGCCGGGCGCAAGGATGCTGCCCTCGATCGGGCGGCCCGCCGGGTTGGGGCGGTCCAGGACCCACAGCGCCTTGCCGGCGGCGGCGCAGGCGTCGAGCAGATAGGCGAGCGTGGTCACATAGGTGTAGATGCGGGTGCCGATGTCCTGGAGATCGACCAGCAGCACATCGAAATGATCGAGCATCTCCGGGGTCGGATAGCGCACCTCCCCATAGAGGCTGAAGACCGGGATGCCGTGGCGGGGGTCCACGAAGTCGGCCGTCTCCACCATGTTGTCCTGCTTGTCCCCGCGCATCCCGTGCTGGGGGCCGAAGGCGGCGGTGAGACGCAGGTCGCCCAGGGCCATCAGGGCGTCCAGGCTGTGGCGGCCCCGGGAGGTGACGGCGGCGGGGTGGCCGAGCAGGGCCACCCGTCGGCCGCGCAGGGACCGGCGCAGCACCGGGTCGGCGAGGAGGCGATCGATTCCGAGCTGGATCATGGGCAGACCTGGAGGGCAAGAGGTAGCCAGCGATTGTCGGCCCATCCCGGGCGCAACTCAACCGCCCGCAGAAGGTCATTGCGGCGGGAGACCGGCACTGGTGGCTCGTCCGGCCTGATCTTACGATCCACCTGGAGCCCGTAGGGTGGACAAGCGATAGCGCAGTCCACCGAATCCCGCGCCGCCGCTTAGGATCCGCCTGGAGCCCCGAAGGGGCGCGACATACCAGCCCAGGGCAACGCCCTGGGTATGAGGTGATAACGGAGTCCAGCCCTGAAAGGACGTGACATCAGGAAATCCGCCGTTATGTCACGCCCTTTCAGGGCTAGGCCGATTTCACCACGCGATCCCAGGGCGTTACCCTGGGCTGGTATGTTCGACCCCGTTGGGGTCGGCATGCCGGATTCAGGTGGAACTGGGTACGACGCACAGGCCGCCCGCGAACTCTAAGAACCAGACGCCGGACCGGGCCCGCGCACAGCACCCCGGGAACCCGTTAAACTCACGCCCCGAAACCCCGGGTTCCCGACGCCCATCCCCGGCGGCCCGCGCGCGCCGTCAGTCAGCAGAGAGACCAGCCATGTCCGAGTTCAATCAGGTCACCGTCGTCCGCGAGGCCAACATCTTCTTCGGCGGCGGCGTCACCAGCCGCACCGTCCTCTTTGCCGACGGCAGCAAGAAGACGCTGGGCATCATGCAGCCCGGGGAGTACGAGTTCACGACCCAGAGCGGCGAGTTGATGGAGATCCTGGCGGGCGACCTGGACGTGCAACTGCCGGGCGCCGCGCACTGGCAAACCTTCAGCGGCGGCCAGTCGTTCGAGGTCGGCGCGCAGGAGCGCTTTGGGTTGCGGGTGCGCGCCGTGACCGATTACTGCTGTTCATTCCTGAACTGAAAGGCCGTGACGCCGGTCCGCGGACCGGCGCCGCATCACCACTGCAGGCGCTTGCGCAGTTCCTCGCGCTGGGCCTCAGTGGGATAGAGCACGGCCCCGGCGTCGTCGATGAGCGAGATGGAGAGGCTCGGACAACCCTCGGCGACGTCCCGCAGCGCCTTTTCGGGGGCGAGACGACCGGTGGTAGCGGCCTTGTATTCTTCGCCCACCTCCACTTCGCGGAAGGCGTCCGGGCAGGCCACCCAACAGGTCCCGCAACCGATGCAGGTAGGGATGTCAACTTCGATCTTTGCGATCATAGGGCCGTCTCCTCGCGGCGGTGTGTGAGTTGGGGACGTTCGGCGCCGGGGCGGCCCGGGGCGCACCCGCTGCGACCTACCGACTGGCCCGGTAACAGGACGTCCGTGACAGTGAAGGGTGACACGATAGACGCTTTCGCTCCCATCAAGCAAACCGACGACGAGAGACACGCAATGTACCCACACCCCAGCAGCGGCTCCCTGGCCGCACTGTCCCTGCTCCTCGCCGCCTTGGCCGGCCCCCCGGCCTGGGGCGCGGCGGCCCCGGACCAACCCCGACTGATCGAGGAGGCCGGCCAGGGTTTCACGATCAAGGCCGCGGTGCCGGTCTTCGCGGGCGCGGGGGGCGACCCGGACGCGGACGCGGCCCTGGCGTCCGCCAACCGGGACCTGCGCACCGGGATCGAGACCCTGATCACCGCGTTCCGCAACGCGCATCAGGAGGAGGCCGCCCGGGGGGGAATCCCGGGCGCCGACTGGTCCCTGCTGATCGAGCACGAACCGCCCGCTCGCGGCGCCCACTATCTCGCGGTGCTGATCACCGGCTACGACTTCCGGGGCGGTGCCCACGGGATGCCGATCAACGAGCCGCAGGTCTTCGGCCTGGCCGACGGGCGGCGCATCCCCCCCCAAGACCTGTTCCGCCCCGACACCGACTGGCTGGGGCGGCTGGCCGCACGCTGCTACGCCGAACTGAAGCTGCGTGACCTGGCCGGTACGGATGACACCTGGCTGCGCTCCGGCACCGAGCCCAAGGCCGAGAACTATCGCCTGCTCCTGCCCACGCCCACGGGCCTGCGGGTCATCTTCCCGCCCGCTGCGGTCGCCGCCTCCGTAGAAGGCACCCAGGAGGTGCTGATCCCCTACCGCGACCTGGCCGGGCTCCTCGCACCGGCGCTGTTCGGGGAGCCGCAACAGGGCCAGCCGGTAACCAGTGGCCAGTGACCAGTGGTCAGTGGTCAGCGGCCCTACGCCGGGTCGGGCGGGTCTTGGACTTCGCAGCCCCGGAGCCCGGGTGCACTGCCATGATACTCATCGCACATCGATTTTTGGTTTTTCGCGACCAAGAAACATAGAACAATCCGTCAATTGCGCCGCCCTGGCCACCGAACACTGACCACCGGTCACCATAAGTTAAGGCGCACTCGCCGACCGCGTCGCCTCTGCCTGGAGTCCAAGGCTTCAGCCTTGGCGCGCTCCAAGGCTGAAGCCTTGGACTCCAGGCGCTTGGGCTGCGGCGCTTAACTTAACGGCAGTGTGGGCCCGGGTGGGGGGCCGCCGCGGCGGTGTCGGCCCTGCTGGCCGCGCTGGTCTACTGCGGCGCCAGCCGACAACTGACACGCGGGATTTGACCGGACGCCACGACATACAGGGTTTCCGCGCCTCTGCAACCACTATATGTTGTAACGCGGTCTGGACATCTCCGCACCTTTGCCTAGAATGACACGCATCACCGACCGCCCAAGGCCCGCGCTCGCAACGGCCCGCGCCGCACCGGATCCATCATCGTCACCGAGGACCAACCGTCATGCTCAACTGGGATGATCCGCTCGCCGCCGCCCCGCCCGCCGGCCGCTTGGCGCCGCCGCCCGCGGGGCACCCCGGCAGCACGCCGGGCGGCACCGCCCAGCCAGCCCCGGGCCCCGCCCGCTGGAGCGCCCACGACACGAGCGCCCATGTGCGTCCGGGCCGCGGTGTCGTCGCCAATGAGCGCCTGATGAGCACCGCGGGCAGCGCCCCGGTAGTCGACCCCAATCCCTTCGCACCTCAAGGGGAACTGCCCTTTGAGGATACGGCGCTGGCGGGGCTGGCGCCGGCCGTTGCCGACGCGGGCGCCGACCCGGGGCCCGCGGGCGGGGCCAGCGGGCTGGAGTCGCTCACGATGGGCGCCGGGCGCGTGCGGGTGGACGACAAACGCATCATCAACTGCCGTGCGGATCTCAATCAGCTCGTCCCCTTCAAGTACGACTGGGCCTGGCAGAAGTACCTGGACGCCTGCGCCAACCACTGGATGCCACAGGAGATCAACATGAATGCGGACATCGCCCTGTGGAAGGACCCCAACGGTCTCACGGACGATGAGCGCACCATCATCAAGCGCAACCTGGGCTTCTTCTCCACCGCTGACTCGCTGGTCGCCAACAACCTGGTGCTCGCCGTCTACCGCCACATCACCAACCCCGAGTGCCGCCAATACCTGCTGCGCCAGGCCTTCGAGGAGGCCGTGCATACCCACGCCTACCAATATGTGGTGGAGAGCCTGGGTCTCGACGAGGGCGAGATCTTCAATATGTACCGGGAGGTGCCGGCGGTCGCCCGCAAGGCGGAATGGGCCCTGCCCTTCACCCGCTATCTGGCGGACCCACACTTTCATACCGGCACCCGGGAGAACGACCAAAAGCTGCTGCGCGAGCTGGTCGCCTTCTATGTGATCTTCGAGGGGATCTATTTCTATGTCGGCTTCGTGCAGGTCCTGTCCATGGGCCGGCGCAACAAGATGACCGGCACCGCCGAGCAGTTCCAGTACATCCTGCGCGACGAGTCCATGCACATGAACTTCGGCATCGACGTGATCAACCAGATCAAGATCGAGAACCCGTCGCTGTGGACCAGCACCTTCAAACAGGAGCTGATCACGATGATCCGCGAGGCGGTGCAGTTGGAGGCGCAATACGCCCACGACACCATGCCGCGTGGCGTCCTGGGGCTCAATGCCCCGATGTTCGAGGAGTATCTGCAGTTCATCGCCAACCGCCGCTGCGCCCAGATCGGCCTGCCGGAGCAATACCCGGGCGCCGCCAACCCCTTCCCCTGGATGTCCGAGGTGCTGGATCTGAAGAAGGAAAAGAACTTCTTCGAGACCCGGGTGACCGAATACCAGACCGGCGGGGCGCTCAATTGGGATTGAATGTGCGGCGTTGATCGTTCCGGCCGGTGGCTGATGCGCACCGAGCGTCTCGCAGTGGGGGGTTGGCTGCACGCTCAAGCCCCTGCCGAGACGCCGGTTAGAAGAAATCTCTCACGGAGACACAAAGACACGGAGATCCGGGCCTGTCTTTCTCTGTGTCTTAAGTGTCTCCGTGAGAGAAAATCCTGGACCAGGGGTGAGCAGCGATGGCCGGGCGGAGTCCAAGGCTTCAGCCTTGGATGGTCAAGACCAAGGCTGAAGCCTTGGACTCCGGAAGAGCACCGCTGGCCTGAACGATGATCAAGGCCCGGGTGCGCACGGCACACCCTACGGGGCTGGCACCGTTGTCGTTGTCGTTGTCGAAATTGTCGTAACGCCCGGGATTCTCTCGCAACCGATTTGCAGCGGTTCTACGATTACGATTACGATTACGACAACGACAACGACGATTGGGCTTGACTTGTTCTTGACTCGTTACTGAGGCCCCGGGGAAGCGACGCACGCCATGGCACTTGATCCAGCACCGCCGCCGCCCGGCAGCGGCACTCAGCGCAAGACGCGCGGGGCCTATTTCACCCCGGTGGAGGTCGCCCGCTTCATCGCCGCCTGGGCCATCCGCACGGCCGGCGACCGGGTGCTGGAACCCTCCTGCGGCGAGGCCGCCTTTCTCACCGAGGCGGTCGCGCGCCTGCGCGAACTGGGACTCGACGATGCCGGCTGGCCCGCCGCCCTGCATGGGCACGAGATCCACCCCCAGTCCGCGGCGGTGGCGCGGGACCTGCTGGCCGCGTTGGGGGTCGGGGCCAGCATCGCAGAGGGCGATTTCTTCGTCCGCGAGGCCCGCCCGGAATTCGATGCGGTCATCGGTAACCCCCCTTATGTGCGCTATCAGCACTTCAGCGGGGAGACCCGCGCCCGCGCCCTGGCCGCCGCCCTGCGCCAGGGGGTGCGCCTCAGCGGGCTGGCCGGTTCCTGGGCGGCCTTCGTGGTCCATGCCGGCGCGTTCCTGAAACCCGAGGGGCGCCTGGGTCTCGTGCTCCCGGCCGAACTGCTGTCGGTCAAGTACGCAACCGAGATCCGCCACTTCCTGCTGCGGCGCTTCGCCCGGGTGCGCCTCGTGCTGTTCGACCACCTGGTGTTCCCGGGGGTACTGGAGGACGTGGTCCTGCTGCTCGCCCAGGGGTCCGGCGGGACCGACCATTTCGAGGTCTATCAGGCTGCCCGGCCTCAGGATTTGATGCAGTCCCTGGGGCGGGACTGGGTCGGCTTCCACCCCCGCCCCAACGCCAAGTGGACCTCGGCCATGTTGCCGGCCGAGGTGCTGGCGCTTTATGGAGCGGTGAGCGAGGGCGAGGGCTTCGAGGCCATGGCCCAGTGGGGCGGGAGCTTTCTGGGCTCGGTGACCGGCAACAATGGCTTCTTCACCCTGTCACCGGCGCGCGCCGCCGCGGCTCGTCTGCCGCCGCACGAGTTGCTCCCCATCTCACCGCCCGGCGGCCGACACTTAAGCGGCCTGCAGTTCGAGCACGCCGACTGGGAGCGCCTCGGTCAGGCCGGGGCCGCCACCCTCCTCTTCGCCCCCGGGGACCCCCCATCGGCAGCGGCCCGCCGCTACATCGCCCAGGGCGCGCGCGAGGGCGTGGCCCTGGCCTACAAGTGTCGGGTGCGCACCCCCTGGTGGCGCGTCCCCCTGGTCGACCGGCCCGATCTGTTCTGCACCTACATGAACCATCGACGCCCGCGGCTGCTCACCAATGAGGCCGGGGCCCTGGTCCTGAACTCCATCTACGGGGTCCGCCTCGCGCCGGCGCGCCGCGCCCTGGGCGCCCGGTTGTTGCCACTCGCGGCGCTCAACAGCCTGTCTCTGCTGGGGGCCGAGATCGGCGGGCGCATCTATGCCGGCGGGATGCTCAAGCACGAGCCCCGGGAGATCGACGCCCTGCCGGTCCCCGCCGCCGCCCTGGTCGAGCCCCTGACCGCGGACCTGGAGGCGCTGCTGCCCGAGGTCGCCCGCCTGCTGGCCCAAGGCGAGGAGACTCGCGCCACCGCCCGGGTCGACGACCTGATCCTGCGCCATGGCCTGGGGCTCGCCCGCGAGGCGCTCGACACCCTGCGCGCGGCGCGCGAGTACCTGCTCGACCGCCGCCTGACCCGGGGGCGCGGCCCCCGTGGCTGAGCTCGACGACCGACTGGCGCAGGCCCTCGCCATCCTCCCCCCCAAACCCGGGGACGCGGCCCCCCAGGCAGCCAAGAAGCGCTACAGCGAACTGGTCTCCCAGCAGGTCGCCCTGGCCTTGGGGACTGAACTGCGCCGGCGCGGGCTCAAAGAGGCCAGACCGGGCGTCGGCGCAGAAACGGGCGCGGGCGCCGAACGGCGCATGGCCGGCGGCCTGGGGGCAAAGAAGGTCGATGTGACCTGGGCCACCGAGGAATCCGGCCTGCTGCTCGGCATCTCGGTGAAGACCATCAACTTCCGCGACAGCAAGACGCGCAACTTCCAGAAGAACCTGGTCAACCGGCGCGGCGACATGCTGATGGAGGCGGTCACCCTGCACCGGCGCTTCCCCTACGCCGTGCTCGCCGGGTTCTTCTTCCTCGACAGCGAGGCGGCGAACGACGGCACCGACAAGCGCCGCTCCACCTTCCTCAACGCCCACGCCCGGCTGCAACTCTTCACGGGCCGCAACGACCCGGCGGACCGCGAAGAGCAGTTCGAGCGCTTCTATCTGATCCTGCTGGACTCCGCCCGGATGGGCCAGCCGCTCCCCCCGATGCAGCCGCCCGCGCGACCACCGCCATCCCCGGGTGCGCACACCACCGACCTCTTCGCCGCCGCGCCCTTCGCGCAGGAGGATCGGGACACCGAGACCCAGCGGATCCTGCGCCCCTTCCAGGTCGGCGCCCCGGACCGGGAACTGGCGCTCACGGACATGCTCGACGACCTGCTGGGGCTGGTGGCACAGCGCAATCCGGACTTCTATGAACTGCGCGACGGGCGGCTGATACCGGCCTGAGGCGTCGGCGGCCGGTGGTCGGCACAGCGGACCCTAGGATCCCGCGCCTGTAGGGTCCGCTGTGCCGACCAGCAACCCCGGTGCGGCCGGGTCGGCTATGATCGCGACGGTGACGCGCGCTACGGGGCCTTAACCACTGGAGGTCGCTACGGTCACCAGCGGCAAACGCTCCAACTTGCGCCCGGATGGAAAATTGTGATAAACTCAAGAGGGCAATGATGATAATTACCACTTGGCGAGCAGTTCAAACCTGGTTCCTACTCCTGCTTAGTCTTGTACTGGCATTTCCGATTCTGGCGGGCACTGCGCAGGACGACCCCGCCGTCACCCCGCAGGAATGGGAGGTCACAGTCGAGAACCTGATGTCGGCCCCATGGCCCGGGTTAACGCGGGCGCAACGTCGCGAGGCGCTGCTGAATCGCGCTTGGACCAACGGCACCGTGCCCGTCATCGTGCGCCTCAAGGAATTCGAGTCCGCCCTGATCGTCGCGGAGTCCGAGGTCCAAACCCGGCGGGCGACCAAGCGCCGGAATACACTCGCGCAAATGGGGCTTCATGCCGACCGGGACCGCAGCGGGCAGCCGGTCAAGCCGTTCAGCCAGATGGGCGGTTTCGCCATGCAGGCCGACGTGATTGATGTCCTTGATCTCTTGGACAACCCGGAGGTGCTGGATGTCGTCGAGGACGTTGCCTATCCGCCGGCATTGCTCGAAAGCGTACCCCTGATCGGCGCCGTCGCGAAGACCTTCGCCGGCTATAGCGGACAAGGTCAGGTCATTGCCATACTCGATTCGGGCGTGGACAAGACCCACACGTTGCTCGCCAGCAAGGTGGTCGCCGAAGCCTGCTACTCCACTAACAATCCGAGTAACGGCATCTATTCACTCTGCCCCGGCGGTGTCACTTCATCGACGGCCAAGGGTTCAGGCATGAACTGCACCGAGAGCAAGTGGGGCTCCAGATGTAACCATGGTACTCATGTCGCCGGTATCGCCGCCGGAAACAGCAGCAGATATAGCGGCGTAGCCAAGGATGCCCGGTTGATTGCGATCCAGATCTACAGCGGCTTCCCGAGTAGCTCATGCGGCACCCCCCCCTGTGTGAATGCCTACACTTCCGACATTATCAGGGGCCTGGAGCGGGTCTACGCCTTGACCGCCAGTTATTCCATTGCATCCGCCAATCTCAGCCTTGGCGGCGGAGCCTATACCAGCCCGTGTGACAGTGACCCGCTCAAGCCAGCCATAGACAGACTGCGTAGCGCGGGGATCGCGACCGTCATTCCCAGCGTAAACGACGGGAACACCAATGCCATCAGCGCCCCCAGTTGTATCTCCAGTGCCATCAGCGTCGGTGCCACCTGCGATTCTCCGGGGGCCTCGTGCGCCGGCATCGACGCGGTGGCCAGCTACTCCAACAGCGCATCCTTCCTGAGCTTGCTGGCACCGGGCAGCCAGGTCACCTCCGCCGTTCCCGGCGGCAAGTATGCCACCTGGAACGGCACCTCCATGGCCGCCCCCCATGTCGCCGGCGCCTGGGCCGTACTGAAGCAGGCCAAGCCGAATGCCGGCGTCGATGAGGTGCTCGCCGCCCTCCAGGCGAGCGGCAAACCCATAACCGACCTCCGGAACGCTGTCACGACCCCCCGCATCCAACCGGCCGCCGCCATTGCCCTGCTGGCCGGGCCGGCCGCCCCAACCCTGAATCCCGCCACGAGCATTACCAAGGCCCGTTTCCTGATCAAGTGGGCGCCGTCGGCACGTGCGACCGGCTACCGTCTCGATGTCTCGACCAGCAGCAATTTCGTTACCCTGGTAAGGGGCTATAACAATCTGAATCTCGGCAGTGCCACGCTCAGGCTGGTGTCGGGACTCAAGGCCAACACGAACTATTACGCTCGCCTCCGTGCCTACAACCAAGCGGGAACCAGCGCGAACTCGCAAACGCTCACGGTCAGGACCGCAAAATAATCGATTTGCGGTCTGGGCGCCTGTTCCTGACCAACCGCCACGCCCGGATCAGGAACGCAGCAGTCGCGCGCCCCACGTGCGCATTGCACTGCCCCCCAACCTCCCACCGACGCAATGATCCAGAAACGAAAAACCCCGGTTACGGGTTGCGTAACCGGGGCCTAAACAGTGCCGCGTTTTTATTTGCGAAATGGTGGGTCGTGTAGGATTCGAACCTACGACCGATGGATTAAGAGTCCACTGCTCTACCAACTGAGCTAACGACCCGAGAATACGAAGCCGCGCAGTTTACGGCATCCGATCCGTTTGTCAACTGCGCGGGTGCCTGCCTGGCTACACTTGAAATGGGGTGGACGATGGGGATCGAACCCACGACCACGGGAATCACAATCCCGCGCTCTACCAACTGAGCTACGTCCACCATTGACTCATCAGGATCGCATTCTAAGCGATCCGCCGCCCTTGCAGGGCAGAAAATTTGGCGCGCCCGGCAGGACTCGAACCTGCGACCCACGGCTTAGAAGGCCGTTGCTCTATCCGGCTGAGCTACGGGCGCCTAAAAGCAGTGCAGAGCGGGACCACTGAGCGCGCGCCGTCCGGTTTTGCGTGCATCCCTCACGCACCCGGTGCTGCGAAGGAACCCGCCTGCCGGAACGGGGGCCTTGGTCGGGGTAGAGGGATTCGAACCCCCGACATCCTGCTCCCAAAGCAGGCGCGCTACCAGGCTGCGCTATACCCCGGATTTGGAAGCAACTCCAAATTCTAAGAGGCGGGATTGTACGCCCGCAAGCGGCCCCGGTCAATCCGCTACGCACTGCCCGAGGCCCGGTGCGTGAACCTTCGCCTCGCCAGCATGATTGAAATCTGTCGCAAGCGCGGTCATGTGCCTTGGCCCTATCTGGCCGGCGTGATCACCGAGCGCCGCGCCGGTCGCGCGGCCGCTCCGCTGCCGGCTCCAATGCCGGGGCTCCGAACGGCTACGCCCAAGCCGGAACCCGACCTCCGGCGCCACCGCGTCGGGGTACGGAGCGCAGCAACCAACTGAGCATCATGGGCGGGCCTTGGTGCGGTGCGGCACGGACAGGCGCCCACCGAAGGCACCACACTCCCGACTTGGAACAGTGACGAAGCAACGCAATCTCCCCGTCGGCCGCGGCCTTGCGTATGCTGGCAGGCGCCGCCGCACCGGGTGCGCGGCGCCCGGCACCTACAAGAGAGGAAATCCCGTGTCTGTCATCATTGAAGAGGCCATCCGCGGCTGGATGGCGGCCCATCGGGGGCTGCGCGAGCAGGTCACCAGTCAGGGGGTCGAGCGCTTCCTTGCCGTCCTGGGGGACGGTGAGACCCCGGCCCAGGTAGAGCGGTCGGTGACGGCGGCCCGCGACGCGGTCTTCGCCGCGCTCAGCGCCGATGCCGTACTGGATACCCTGCCCTCTGCGCCCCCGGACGCCGGGGCCCGCGAGGCCCTGCGCGGCCAGTGGGGCGGGCTCAACCCCGTCTGGGTGCTGCCCGGTCCATCGACGCAGGGCCGCTCACTCTCGGCGCAACGCCTGGCCATCGCCGCCGCCGTGGGCAGCGTGCTGGGGATGCTGGTGTTCGGAACCCTGCTGAATCTGAGCCTGGACCTGCGCGCCCTGGGGATGCTGATCGGCGCCCCGGCCGGCGCCGCGGGGGCCATGTACGCCGTCGGCCGCCTGAACGAGAGCAAGGCGTTGCGCGTCGCCCTGACCACCCTGCTCGGCGTGGCCGGGGCCATGGACGTCGCGCGGGTCGCGAGCCTGGGGCTCATCGGTCTCTGGGGGCGACTGGCCGGGATCGGATTACTGCGGCGCCTCCTGCTGTACCCCGGGGTCGTCGCCCTGCTTGCCTTCACCCGGGGCAGTTCCGAGTACGACCGGGGCGCCTACCGGGATGTGATCCGGGACCTGATCCGGCAGTGGGTCGACTGCTCGGCACTGCTGCTGTGCAGCCTGTCCGCCGCGCCGGTCGAACAACCCCGGGGCCCGGTCTTTGACGCGGGCCTGGCCCGGGCCATCGTGGACCTGCACCGCACCGATCTGCCGGGGCTGCCGGCGACCGCCGAGGCCCTGCTGCTGGAGGGGCGCCGCCTGGGGCTCGCGGGCCTCACTGGGCCGGCGCGCTTCGCGGCGGCCGAACCCGCCACGCGCCCCCGGCTGCGCTGGGGCACGGAACTGGCGCAACACTACCGCCCCTTCGGCCTGATCGAGGAGGGCGATGCCGTCATCGTCGAGGACGAGCCCGTGATCCAAAACGAGCGTGTGTTGGAGAAAGGTCTTGTACGAAAACAACGTTCCTAACGCACTGCGGCTCGTGGAGCCGACGGCCCGCCCGACGCTCGCCATCGACTTCGGCACCTCCAACACCTATGTCACCAAGTGCGCGGGTGACCGCGAGGAACCGGTGGGGGTGGACTTCGGCGACGGCCGCGACGGGCTCGCCACCGCCATCCTCTACCGCGACGGCAAGGAGCCCCTGATCGGCAATCAGGCCCTGGAGGAGTTCGGGGACGGCGCCGCCGAGCACCCGGACTATCGCATCCGCGCCCAGTTCAAGCCGGACTTGGCCACCAGCGAGGAGGCCCGCCGCAACACCCGCGACTTCCTTGCCGGCCTGCTCAGCGTCGCCCGGCGCCAGCACAAGGACATCGACCCCTTGGCGCGCCAGGTGATCTTCGGCGCGCCGAGCGAGGCCTCCGCGGACTATCGGGAGGTGTTGTGCGCCGCGGCCCGGGAGGCGGGCTTCGGCGAGGTCCGCACCGTCGATGAGCCCAAGGGGGCCATCTATTTTCACCTCCAGCGCAAGGACATCACCCCGGCCGAGGCGATCAACGGCGCCCTGGTGGTCGACTTCGGCGGCGGCACCTGCGACTTTGCCCTCCTGGTCCGCGGTGAGGTCGTACACTCCTGGGGCGATATGCACCTGGGCGGGCGCCTGTTCGACGACCTCTTCTACCAGTGGTTCATCGAGCAGAACCCGGGCGCCCCGGCGGCGATGGCCCGCGAGCGCGCCGAGTTCTTTGTGCTGGCCGTGCGCTGCCGCGAGGCCAAGGAGAAGTTCTCGCTCGCCATGGCGCTCGACCAGACCCAGGTCTTCCGCAAGGCGATCGGCGAGTTCGGGCGCATCAGCGCGATCAACTGGGACGCCTTCCTGGCCCGGGCGCGCCAGTATCGGCCGTCGCAGACCTTCGGCGACTATCTCCAGGCGATGAACCCCGGCGCCTACGGGCACCTGCTGGGCGCCGCCCACGGCATCGACCTGCTCGACTGGTTCCGCCAGACTCTGCGCCTGGGGCTCGCCCATGAGAGGGTGCGCCTCACGGAGCCGAGCTGCGTCATCCTGACCGGGGGCAGCAGCGCCTGGCCCTTCGTCGCGGACATCGTCCGGGAGGAACTCGCCCACCTCGCCCAGTCCCCGCGGCTGGTCCACAGCGACCGACCCTATGTCACCGTCTCCCAGGGGCTGGCCATACTCCCGGCCCTGCAGGCGCGCATCACGGCGAGCCAGACCGGCCTGCGCACGGAACTGCCGGGCTTCATCGCCGAGCGCATCCACCCCCTGCTCGAGCGCCGGCTCGACGAGGTGGCCGAACGCATCGCCGAACAGGTCGCGGCCGGGCTGTTCGACGAGGGGATCGCGCCCATCCTGCACCGCTTCCGGCAGGAGGGCGGCTCGGTCGCCGGACTCAAGGCCCAGATCGCCGCCCAGGCCGCCGACTTCCAGAACCGCATCGAGTCGATCGTCACCGGCCAGATCGCCCGGGTCTTGAGCGGTGTCGCCGCCGACACCACCGAACTGATGCGCGACTGGTACCGTCGCCACCGACTGACCTTCGGCGCCGGGCTCACCCCGGACGGCCGCACCGCAACCCCGGGCACGGAGCTGCGCATCGCCGACCCGCACATCTTCGCCGAGATCCAGACCATCGTCTTCGCGCTCTCCACGACCATCGTCACGGTGCTGGCCGCCGTGATCAGCGGCGGGGCCGGCACCGCCCTCATCATGGCCGGCCACATGGGCATCCTGATCGGCGCCCTGCTCGGCCTGATCGCCGGCGGACTGGTGCTCGCCTACGGCGTGGAAGAGGCGCGGAACCGCGCCGAGTCCTGGGAGGGCACCCCCCGCTGGCTCATCGCCCGCACCCTCACCGACGAGAAGATCGCGGGCCTGCGCGACGACATCAAGGCGCAGGTCGCGGAGAAGGTGAAGGCCCAGGCCGATGGTGCCCGCGAGGGGCTGGAGGACCAAATCCGGCGCCAGGTCGAGCAGGAGATCGAGAACCTGTCTGCGATCAGTCATTTCCTGTAAAATCGCGGATCGTCCCGGGCCCGTTGGCCCGGTTGGCAATTTGCGGGGTACATCCAATGGCGGGCGGCATGGCAGGCGGCATGGCGGGCAGTAGTATGGCGGGCGACCACAGCGCCCCGGTACTCGGGATCATCGGCGGCAGCGGTGTCTATGACATCGAGGGCTTAAGCAACAAGCGCTGGGTGCGCATCGACTCACCCTTCGGCGCACCCTCCGACGAGTTGCTGTGCGGCGAACTCAATGGGCAACAGATGGTCTTCCTGCCGCGCCATGGCCGCGGGCACCGGATTCCTCCCTCCGATATCAACTTCCGCGCCAACATCGACGCACTCAAGCGCGCCGGGGCCACCGACGTCATCTCAGTCAGCGCCGTGGGCTCGCTGCGCGAGCACCTGCGCCCGGGCATGTTCGTCATCGTCGACCAGTTCATCGACCGCACCTTCGCCCGCGTCAAGAGCTTCTTCGGCACCGGCCTGGTGGCGCACGTCTCGATGGCCCACCCGGTCTGCCGCCGGCTCGGCGACCATCTTGAAGCAGCGGCGCGCGAGTCCGGTATCGAGGTGGCGCGCGGCGGCACCTATCTGGTCATGGAAGGGCCCCAGTTCTCCAGCCTGGCGGAGTCCGAGCTCTACCGCAGTTGGAACTGCGACGTGATCGGCATGACCAACATGCCCGAGGCCAAGCTGGCCCGCGAGGCCGAGCTCTGCTATGCGACCGTCGCCATGGTCACCGACTTCGATTGCTGGCATCCGAACCACGACGATGTCACCGTCGATGCCATCGTCAAGGTGCTGCTGGCCAATGCCGACAACGCCCGCAGCCTGGTGAAAAAGGTCGCACCGCGCCTGCACGCCGATGCAAGCGCCCCCGCCTGCGGTTGCCGCAGCGCGCTCGCGCATGCGCTGATTACGCCGCCGGATGCCCGTGATCCGGATCTCGTCCGGCAACTGGATGCGGTGGCCGGCCGCGTGCTGAATCCCCGCTGAGGAACGGGTCACTAATAGGTTAAACGAGTCCGTCAGGGACTGCGTGGCGCGTCGTTGTCGTTGTCGGCCTTGATCAAGATTCCGGCCGCTTGGGCTCGCCGGGTGCGTAGTCAGGCCATCTTGGCCTGACACCGTCAGGGCTGGAAGCCCTGACTACGCACGCCGCTGGCCGGGATTATGATCAAGGCCTCGTTGTCGTTGTCGTTGTCGTTGTCGTTGTCGTTGTCGAGATTATCGTAGCGACCCGGATTCTCTCGCGCGCGAATTTGCATCGCTTCTCCGATTAGGCCTTGATCATCGTTGCGGCCAGCGTTGATCTTCTGGAGTCCAAGGCTTCAGCCTTGGGCTTGCCCATCCAAGGCTGAAGCCTTGGACTCCGTCCGGGCCGCGGCCGGAACGATGATCAAGGCCTCCGATTACGATCACGACAACGACAACGACAACGATTGCGCTCATCGTTTAATTTATTTCTGACTCGTTACTAACCGCCCCATCAGACCTTCCCGGAAGAGCCCTATGCCCATCAAGTCGCGCATTCGCACCGTTCCCCATTATCCCAAGCAAGGCGTGATGTTTCGCGACATCACCACCCTGCTCAAGGACCCCGTCGGCTTTCGCATCTGCATCAATGAACTGGTCAACCGCTATACCGCGCAGAAGATCGATCGGGTGGTCGGCATCGAGGCCCGCGGTTTCATCATCGGCGCGGCCCTGGCCTACCAACTGGGGGTCGGCTTCGTCCCGATTCGCAAGAAGGGCAAGCTGCCGGCCGAGACCGTCGGCCACGACTACGACCTCGAATACGGCACCGACCGCATCGAGATGCATGTCGATGCCGTCTCCCAGGGCGAGCGGCTCCTGCTGGTCGATGACCTGATCGCCACCGGCGGCACCGCCGAGGCCGCCTGCAAGCTGATCCAGAGCATGGGCGGCACCATCGTGGAGTGCTGTTTCGTCATCGACCTGCCCGATTTGGGCGGACGCGGACGGCTCGAAAAGCACGGGCAGAAGGTGTTTGCGCTCTGCGAGTTCGAGGGCGATTGAAGGCACTGCGGGTCGCCCTGAAGGGGCGACCGCGATCTCACATTTTGGCAGTATCGCGCGGCGCATGGTGGAAGCGGCGCGCGCGACCGACTTGCCCGGTCTGCGACACCGTGCGGCGCGCCTTATCCACCCTACGGCGGTACCGGTGTTGTAGGGTGGGTAAGCGCAGCGCATCCACCATCGGCCCAACCCGCCAGGAATCCGGAGGACGACTCGGATGGCCATCGGCACCGCCGACGAGACCCAGTGGCAGAACGATGCCGAGCGCTACCTGCGCTTCAACCTGCATGACCCGGACCCGCGCACGCAACTGACCGCCGCGTTCGCGGACCCGGACTTCTCGCGGGTGATCGAGGTGCGCGACCCGACCGGATCGGCAAGGGCTACCTGCCGCGCGCCGCCCGAGCGCTTCCGCCGCACCCTGCAGGAACTGAGCGAGTCGGTCCTCGCGCGCCACCCCGGCGGGCTCCTGCGCCAGGTCTGCGAGCGGCCCGTGCTCTGCTGATGGCAGTTCCGTGAACAGTATAAATCGACAGCACACCCGCAAAATGCAAGTCTCCGGCGACGGACCGCCACCGCGCCCGGGACCAGCGGAGCCGCACACGGGATGCCGGTTCGCTTCGCCTCCATGCCGCATAATTCACCGCTCAGTCGGAAAGACGGACCACATCATATTGTTTCTATGATTGTTTTATCTCGGTGGTCGGCGCAACAAGTTACGGTCTCGGCGGCAAGCGCTGTCACCGGCACGCTGTCGCGCGGGAGCGTCGCCGCCTAACGCACTAAGGAGCCAGCCCGACGCCTCGTCTACAGGATTGTTTAGTCGAGTATTTTTCCATCGCTTCGCGCACGGCTCCCAATTTATCAGGCAACATTGCCGCCGAATCGGGGACGAAGCGGCAAGGTTGCCGCATAACGCCTGAACGGTTCGGCGGGACATCGGCTCAAGCGCATTGACAGACGAAGGCAAATTTGCTCAACTATGCCCGGCCGGACGGTTTATGAGGTAGTTCGTCCGTCGAAATCTAGTTAGGCAAGACGTAAGCGCTCCAATATGAATATCCTTCGTCTATACCTAAGTGCATCTCGCGACTTGCGTCAGGAATGCAACCGTGTCGCTGTCTTTCTGCAGCAAATGGGAATGCAAGTCGTGACCCATGAGACGTTTGGGCCGTCGTCGGGATCACTTATTGAACTCATCAAGAACCAAATCGAGGCATCGGACGGATTCATCCAGCTTGTCGGATTCGATGCTGGCGCCGCCCCCCCAAAAAGAGAGACCGATCAGATCGGTGAGGCTGGCACCTACGTTCAGATCGAAGGGAAACTTGCGCGGAGACTAGGTAAGCCGACTTATCTTTTCTTTGCTGACAATAGCCTCAAGAGGGACTCCATATCCCCAGACTCCGCAGCTTCAATGGAAGAGTATCGGCAATATTTGGGCGGCCTAGGTTCTTCTCGCCATTTGTTTTCAACGGCCGAGGGGATTATGATTCAGATTCGTCATATCGATCTGATGAATTGGCTTGCAAAGGGTCGACAGCAATCTGGATTCCGAATTTTTCTGTCATATCGGCGACAGGAACTCATTTCAAAGTGCGTGGCCCACAGGCTTTATGAAGGAATGGCAAAGACATTCGGAAACGATCACATCTTCTTGGATGCTCACAGCATTCCGCTCGGGCAAGACTATCGGGAATACCTTGATTCATCTGTTGCGCGCGCCAACTTTATGTGTGTTGTGATCGGACCTGAGTGGGTTTCAACGCTACAAAATCGGTTAAACGATCCCAAGGATTACGTCCGCTGGGAGATCGAATCGGCATTCCGACTGAGGATACCGGTTTCCCCTATTCTGATTGAAGATACTAAGTTACCCACGGAAACACAAATACCCGAATCGTTACACCAAATAATAGTATCGCAGGGGTTACGAATCCGCATTGGCTCGGAGCTTTACAACGACATCCACGATCTCAATCAGCGCATTCGGTCGCTAGCTCCTGAGCCAACTCAACGGATCAATCATGAAACCGAGAAGAATCTGTCGACATAGGGGGCCAGTCTCAATTGATCTGGCAGAGGGATAAGGGGTCAGGCTCAATTACAAAACCAGAAAATGGCCTAACCTTTGGTTAAAAAGCGAGCGCGCGCCACGGGCGTCGTGCTAGCTCTCAGCGTCATCAGGGGCGCGCGCCGCTTTAACCTTCACGTTAGGCTCCTCAGCCAATTAAAGCTACGTACTGCAACTGGAGCCTGCAAATTGGGATGCATCACTTGGGGAATATGATGAGAAAGCAAGGTGCTGACACCTTCGGTAGTAAGTACTTCAATATAAATGTTTGTAACTCATGATTATTATGATCTCATGACTCTTGTGAGTAACTTTTTAATGGCATGGTAAAAATTTTGATCATCTGTAGGTTGCAATAAAAACCGATTGTTG
>Ga0247840_10000847_pt1 | contig 62003 bp, 49 predicted proteins | sample LaCruzMarch2015__FD_192404 | JGI IMG/M metagenome (GOLD analysis project Ga0247840, IMG submission 192404) | Freshwater microbial communities from meromictic Lake La Cruz, Castile-La Mancha, Spain - LaCruzMarch2015_17m | ecosystem: Environmental > Aquatic > Freshwater > Lake | place: Spain... | reverse complement strand
CTGCTGGACATCGTCGAACCGACCGCCAAGACGGTTGACGAACTTCGCAAACTGAACCTCCCCGCCGGAGTGGACATCACCATCAAGATCTGACCGCCATGAGCATTGGACTTCTCGGAAAAAAAATTGGAATGACCCGCGTCTATGACGACAAGGGCCGTTCGACACCTGCCACCGTCATCGAAGCCGGCGGCAACCGCATCCTTCAAACCAAGACCGCCGACAAGGACGGCTACGCGTCCGTGCAGGTCGGGTTCGCCGACCAGAAACCCCAGCGGGTTTCGAAGGCCCAGACCGGGCACTTCGCCAAGACCTCCTCGGCTCCGAAGCGCTTCATCCGCGAGTTCCGCCTCGCCGAGGGTGAGACGGTCCCGGAATCCGCCGACGTCGCGGTCACGGTCTTCGAGACCGGGCAGTTCGTCGACGTCATCGGACAGTCGAAAGGCAAAGGCTTCCAGGGCACGATCAAGAAGCACAACTTCGGCGGCCAGCCGGCGAGCCACGGCTCGACGATGCACCGCCGGAACGGCGCCATCGGCAACCGTTCGACCCCCGGCCGCGTCTGGAAAAACATGGGCATGCCCGGACACATGGGCGACGAGCGCGTGACGCTCCAGAACCTCCGCGTCCTCCAGGTCCGCGGCGAAGAGGGCGTCATCGTCGTCTCGGGAGCCATCCCCGGCGCGAAGGGCTCCTACGTCATCGTCCGGCCTTCCAAGAAAAAGAAGCCCGCGGCAAAAAAGTAATCCTTCCTTGTCTCCCCGGCTGACCGGGGACGGAAATTTCAGGCCGCTCCGGTTTTGTGCCGGGGCGGCTTTTTTCGTGAGATCTCCACCGCCAGCCGGGCGATGAGCCTCTGCCCCTCGTGCGAGAACTGCCGCTCGGCGGTGATCACGAAAAGTTCCTCATGAATGCCCGTGCGGACCGGCAGCTTCACGAGTCCGTATCGCCGCGAGACATCGTCCAGGACCGGCCCCAGCACGGGGGCCGCCCCCACCCCCGCTGCGGCCAACTCGCGCATGGCTGCGGAGTCATCGAACTCCGCACGGATATCCGGCCGGATCCCCGCATCGGCCCACCACCGGTCAAGCTCCCTCCGGAGCGGGGACTCCCGGGTCGGAACGAGCACCGGGAAGCCCGTGAGGCCCCGATTCGTTGAAAACCGTTTTGCGAGCGCCGGAGCGGCCACAAAGTTGACGGCAAACCGCCCGGCTTTTCTGCTGAAAAGCACGGTCTTCAGCGAGGCGGGGGCCTGCTCGGTGGCGATGACAATGTCGAGCTGGTGCGCGGCCAGCGCCGGGAACAGCTCGCCCGGAAGCCCCTCGCGGATGATCGCCCGCATGCCCGGCAGCTCTTCCCACGCCCGGCTCAGGATCCGTGAGGCGAGAAGCTTCGGGACCGAATCCACGATCCCCACATGCACGGTCTCCATCCCGCCCGGCTCACCGCGCCGGACGACCTCGACCATCTCGTCCCCGAAGTCAAAAATCCGCTCCGCGTAGCGTTTGACCACCCGTCCCGCATCGTTCAAAACCATCGTCCTTCTCTCGCGCAGGAACAGCGGGGTGCCCAGGAAGCTTTCCAGCTCGCGAACCTGGGCGCTCAGCGTCGGTGCCGAGACATGCAGCCTGTCGGCAGCCCGCTTGATCCCCCCCTCGGTGGCCACCGCCAGAAAGTAGCGCAGGTGGTGGTAGTTCAATTGCGTATTCATTCGTAAAATACGAACGATACATGAATATATTCGTAATTTGCAAATGCAAACCCCTTCGCTACCGTCTCCCCCATGACAACAGCACTCATCTTGTTTGCAGGCACCATGGCGCTCTCCCTCTGGGCTTCCTTCCGGGTCAAGCGCGTCTTCCGCCGCTATGCGGAGGAGCCGTCGATCAGCGGGCTGACGGGAGCTGAGGCGGCCCGACGCATCATGGATGAAGAAGGCGTCTCCGGCGTGGCGATCGAGTCGCACCCGGGCGAACTCACCGACCACTACGACCCCACTCATCGCCGGCTCGTCCTGAGCGAGGCGAATTACCACGGCAGCTCAATCTCGGCGCTCGCGGTCTCGGCCCACGAGGCCGGGCACGCGATCCAGCACGCCCGCGCCTACGCCCCTCTCCACCTGCGCATGGCGGCCGTTGGCGCGACCACGATCGCCAGCCAGGTCGTCATGTGGCTCCCACTGATCGGGCTCTTCACGGGGTTCGTGACCGGCAGCACGGCGATGATCCTCATGGCGGTCGGATGGGGAATCATCATGCTCTTCAACCTGGTGACATTGCCCGTCGAGTTCGACGCCTCGAACCGGGCGAAGCTGGCGCTGAGAAACAGCGGAGTCGTCTCAACCGCGACCGAAGAGGATGGCGTGAGCAAGGTCCTGAATGCTGCGGCCCTGACCTATGTGGCCGCTTTCATCACATCCCTCGCCTATTTCCTGTGGCACCTCCTGCCACTCCTCACCGGAAGGAGCAGCGAGGAATGAAGCCCATCATCCACAGGACCCACATCGTGAGAATCCACGGATCCCCGGGCGAGGCGGTTTCGCTCGACGAATACATCGAGGCCGAGCGCGGCGGCATGACGGCCGACCGGCTGCGCGAGCTGTCGGGATTCAGCGCCCGGATTTTTGCCAAGCTGGCGACCGAGCAGGCCAGGCAGCACCACGACCTCCATGAGGGGGCGGAACGCCTGATGAGGTTGCTCTCCTCGGACAAAGTGCAGCACTGCACGGACCCTTTGCCGGCGCATCTAGCCGAGGCGGGGGTCGCCCTCGCCTACCTTCTGAAAACCGTGGACTTCATTCCGGATTCCGTCCCGGAAATCGGCCTCACCGATGATGCGCGCGTCGTGGCGAGGGTGATTGACCGCAACCCGGAAATCCGGCCATGACCACACTCCTCGCCCTCGCCGCAACCTCGATGCCCGCCGACCCCGCTGGCATGAAAATATGGGCCTACGTGGGATTCATCGCGCTTGTGATGCTATTTCTTGCCCTTGATCTCGGGGTTTTCCACCGGGAGGCCCACGAGGTCAGCCTGAAGGAATCCATGCTCTGGTCCGCCATCTGGCTCACCTGCGGGCTCTCGTTCACAGGGTTTGTATTCTACTCCTACCAGTTCCACTGGCTTGGGCTGGGCTTGGAGACCCCGACCTATGCGGCGGGGGCGATTGTGCTGGGGGAGGTCGCCGGAGCCACTGCGGCGATCCAATATCTGACGGGATACATCGTCGAGAAGTCCCTGGCGATGGACAACATTTTCGTGATCGCGATGATCTTCGGCTACTTTGCCATCCCTGCAAAATACCAGCACCGCGTGCTCTTCTGGGGAATCATCGGGGCCCTCATGATGCGCGGCGGCATGATCTACCTCGGCGCGGAGCTGATCATGCGCTACACGTGGATCCTCATCATCTTCGGGATCTTTCTTATTCTTACGGCCCTCAAGATGGCGCTGATCAACAGCCACAGCGACCCCGGGAACAACCCGGTCGTCAGGCTGGCCAAGAGGTTCTTCCGCACGGTGGATTTCTACGACGGCCAGAAATTCTTCACCAACCGCACGGTGAAGCCGACCTACATCAGGGATCTGAAGACCGGCAGGGACGTGCAGGCCCCGGCCGAGCCCGGCACCCTCTCCGCCCGTCGAGCGATCACCCCCCTCTTTCTCGCCCTCATCATGGTGGAGATCACGGACCTCGTGTTTGCGGTTGATTCCATCCCCGCGATTTTTGCAATCACCCCCGATCCCTTCATCGTTTTCACCAGCAATATTTTTGCGATCCTTGGACTGCGCGCCCTGTATTTCTGCCTCGCCGCGCTGATCAGCAAGTTCCGCTTCCTCAAGCCCGCCCTGATCCTGATTCTTGCCTTCGTTGGCATCAAGCTGCTCCTGCTCGCCGCGCCGCCGTATTTCAATGATTTCGGTCTCAGCGCCAGCGAGATCAAGAGCATCAAAATCGATCCCTTTGTCTCGCTGGTCGTGGTGCTCGGCACGCTCGCGGTTGCGACAGTGATGTCCGTCCTGCTGCCCGCAAAAGAGGTAATCAAGGCTGAATGAGCGAGCAGGATTTGATCGACCTGAAGATGCGGTCCGGGGTGGCCGGTTGGCGGCTGCGCCTGGCGCGCTGGGTCGAGTCGCCCAGCGTTCAGCATTTCGTCGTCGGGGTTATTCTTTTTAATGCCGCGATTCTCGGGCTGGAGACCAGCCCGGCGGCGATGGAACGGTTCGGGCTGCAGCTTCGGATTCTGGACAAGCTCTGCCTCGCGGTGTTCCTCGTCGAAATCGGAGCCCGCCTCCTCGCCTACAGACTCCATTTTTTCCGGAGCGGATGGAATGTCTTCGACTTTGCGGTTGTGGGGGTGGCGCTCGTTCCCGGGGCGGGCCCGTGGGCGGTGCTTCGTTCGCTGCGCGTTCTGCGGGTGCTCCGCCTGCTGACAGTGATCCCCTCGCTGCGCAAGGTGGTTGCGGCATTTTTGCACGCCATTCCCGGACTCGGCGGGGTCATGTTGCTGATGGGGATTTTTCTTTATACATCAGCCGTGCTCGCTACGAACCTGTTCGGGAGGCAGTATCCCGAGTGGTTCGGCTCGCTCGGAGGAAGCCTGTTTTCGCTCTTTCAGATTCTCACGCTGGAAGGCTGGGCCGATATGGCCCGAGCCATCATGGAAACCCATGCCTGGGCGCCCTTCTTTTTTATTCCCTTCATCATCATCGCGACGTTCACCGTGCTGAACCTCTTTATCGGCATCATCGTCTCGACCATGCAGGAGCTCGCCCTGGCGCCGGATGAGGATGCCGCCGCTCCCGGAACGCTTGAGCTGCTCAGGTGCATGGAGCAGGATCTCAAGGCCCTGCGCTCGCAGTTGGCCGAAACAGAATGATGACCCAGCTCGACTACCTGCTTCAGCCGGCCATCCTGTTCTTTTTGCTTGGGGTTCTGGCGGTAATCGTCCGGTCGGATCTGGAGATTCCGGATTCGGTGCTGAAAATCCTCTCGCTCTACCTGCTTTTCGCGCTCGGGTTCAAAGGCGGGACCGAACTTCAAAAAACCGACTGGAGCTGGGCGGTGGCAACACCGCTTCTGGCAGCAATCGCCGCCTCGTTCCTGTTTCCGCTCGCCGTTTACCCCATCATGCGGAGGAAATTCCGTCCGGTGGACGCGGCGGCTGTTGCGGCGACTTATGGCTCGGTCAGCGCGGTCACCTTCATGACGGCTGCCACTTTTCTGGAGGCGCGCGGGATGGCGTTTGGCGGCTACATGGTGGCGGCTCTGGCACTGATGGAAAGCCCGGCCATCCTGACCGGCCTGGTTCTGGCGAGAAGGGCTCAGGGCGGCGGAGGCGGGCTATCGTGGGGAAGAGTGCTTCATGAATGCCTCGCCAATAAGTCGGTTCTTGTGCTTCTCGGAAGCCTGCTCATCGGCTGCGTCACACCCGCCTCCGGAGCGCGGGCGCTCCAGCCGTTTGTGGTCGGGCTGTTTCCGGGCGTGCTGTGTTTCTTCCTCATGGATCTTGGGATTGTCGCGGCGAGAAGGCTGGCAGACCTTCGCGCGGGGGGGATCTACGCGGTAGCTTTTGCTCTGGGATTTCCCCTCGTTGCGGGCGGGGGAGGCCTCCTCCTGGCAAGGGCCCTCCACTTCGGAGCCGGGGACGCGGTCCTCTTCGCCATCCTGTGCGGAAGCGGTTCCTACATCGCTGTGCCTGCGGCATTCCGCGCGGCCCTGCCAGAGGCGAACCCCGGCATCTATGTCGCCCTCGCTCTCGGCGTGACGTTCCCTTTCAATCTACTCATTGGTATCCCGCTCGCCCACGCCGCGGTTCAGGTCATGTGGAAGACATGAGTTTGACCTTGCTGCCGGCGCGGGCATGATGGCCACGTGCTGGCCGACCTGAAACTGCGCGACTTCCGGTGTTTCGAGTTCCTGGAGTTTTCTCCGGGTCCGCAGCGCACGTTCATCGAGGGCGCCAACGCGCAGGGCAAAACCTCGATCCTGGAAGCGGTCTGCATCCTACTCCGCCTGCAGTCCCCCCGCACCAGCACCACCTCGGATGCCATCCGGATCGGGCATCCCGGATTATTTTTGGACGGCCATTGCTCGGGCGCCCACATGGTCTGCCGCTACTCGGCGGAGGGCCGCGAAATCGCTCTCGACTCCAAGCCGCAGACGCGCACGGACGACTACCTCGACGTCGCGCGGGTGGCCTGGTTCGCCAACTCGGACCTCGAACTCGTACGCGGTGGAGGATCCTGCCGCAGGCGGTATCTGGATTTCCTCGGTATGCAGTGCATCCCGGGCTACCGGAAATCTCTGCGCGCTTACGAGCGGGCGCTGCGCTCACGAAATTCCCTCCTCAAGGACAACCGGCCGCGGCGCGAGATCGCGGCCTTCGACAAGCCGTTCATCGAATCCGGCGAGTTCCTCCTGTCCTCCCGCTCCAAACTTGTCGAAGACCTGACTCCGCTGGCACAGAGAGCTTGCGTGGAAATCAGCGGAGGAAACGATCAACTGACCGTCGCATATGAACCCGGTTCCAAAGGCCCGCTCTCCGAGACGCTTGTCACATCGCGCCCGGACGAGGAACGGCTGCGTCAGACGGTTGTCGGCCCCCACCGCGATGACGTGGAAATCACACTCAACAACCTCGGGGCAGCGGACTTCTCCTCGGAAGGCCAGCAGCGGGGGATCGCCCTCGCCTTGAAACTGGCACAGGCGAGGCACCTGGAAGCCGTCCAACAACGCGCACCGATCCTTCTGATGGATGACATCTTCGGGGAACTCGACCCCCTGCGCAGGAACCGGCTTCTCGAATCCCTCCCGGAGGGTAGTCAGGCGATCATCACAACCACGTTCCTCGACTGGGCTGACCGCGCCCCGGACGACAGGATTTTCAAATTGGAGTCCGGCATTCTGCGACCGGAATAATCAGGAAACCCGGACTCAGCGCGGCGGCCGCGGGTTCACTTTCCGGAACCAGTTGGCAAAGTGCTTTTTGACTCCCTCGCGGAACGAGAGGTAATGCCCGTCGGGCGCGCCACCTTTCCGGAGTGCGGCAAGGAGCGATGGAAGCGATAGCTCATCCATTTCAAATGCGGTCGCGCTCACGCCAACGGCCGAGCTGTGATGGGCATCGCTGCCTGCAGTCATCGAGAGCCCCCGGCTCCGGGCATAAGCCAGCGCCTTCTCGTTGTAGCTCCGCGACGTGACTGCCGCATTGAAAACCTCGATCGCCTCCAGATCGAGCGTGTCAAGAACAGCCGGCCGGATCCCTGCGCGCCACTGGTCAAAGGGATGGGCCGGAATGGCAATGCCGCCTCCGGCTTTCACGGCTTCGAAAACCTCTTTCACCGGTGCCCGCTTCAGGAGGGGAAGCGTGAGCCCGAGGCAGAGCAGGTGGCCCTCGGCCGTGCTCACCTCGACCCCGGGAACCACAAGAAACCCTGGCGGAAGCGGCTTGTCCTTCAGATATTCATGCGCTTCGCAGGTGTCATGGTCGGTGATGGCGATGCCGCTCAATCCCCTAGCCCGCGCGGCCTCAATGAGCGATTCCGGCGAGCCGGCGGCGTCCTTCGAGAAGAAGGAATGCACGTGAAGATCGAATCGGTGGAGCATGGCGGATATCATTTCCCTTTGACGAATGCCTGCTGGCAAGCCTGAATTGACAACATGAGTGTTGCATTCAAGGAATGGGCGGTTGTTTGTGATGCTTTGGGCGACGGCAGGCAGAGCATCCTCCTGCGTAAGGGCGGCATCGCCGAGGGACCGGACGGGTTTGCGTTCCAGCACCGTGATTTTTTTCTGTTCCCGACATGGTTCCACGAACAGATCGCCAAAACGACCCTCCCCGAAGGAAGCGTCCTTCCCGCGGAACCCGGGGAAGAAATCGAAATCCGCTTTGCGGCTGCCCTCGAATGGACGAGGCTTGTGAGCAATGTCGAGAATCTCGCATCCTTGCGGGAATTCCACATCCTCAACGACAGTGTCGTTCGGGAGCGATTCCATCAGGCCGACCAACCGGGCCTGCATGTCGCGCTGGTGAGGGTTTTCCGCCTCGACCCGCCGCGACGGATTCCGAACGACAAAAAATTCGGCGGATGCCGCTCCTGGATCGAACTCCCCGACCTCGACGACTGCACTCTGGTCTCGGTGATCAGCGACGAGGAGCACCAACGAAGGCGCGCCCAGCTACTCGAACTGCTCGGGGCAGGCTGACAATCACCTTTCTCCGGCAGGACGTCTGCCGGAAAGCGCCCGCTGGAGAGTGATCTGGTCGGCATGCTCAAGCCCGCCTCCCGCCGGGAGCCCGTGCGCAATCCGCGTGAGAGGCACTCCGAGAGGGCTCAGAATTTCTATCAGATAGTTTGTAGTCGCCTCGCCTTCCACGTCGGCGCTCAGAGCCAGGATGATTTCCGTGGGCTTCTCGATTCGGACCCTCTCCAAAAGCAGCTCGATCCGCAACTCGCCGGGTCCGATGTGATCCAGCGGCGCCAGGCGTCCGCCCAGCGCATGATAAACCCCTCCAAAGGTTCCGGTCCGCTCGAGAGGAAGGATGTCCGTCGACTGTTCCACCACGCAAATCTCGCGTCCGGAGCGCGATGGCTGGGAGCAGATCTCACACAGATCACCGGTCGCAAAAAAGCCGCACTGCCGGCAGGGATGGATCGCTTCAGGCGCGGAAGCCAGCGCCGCCGCCAGCGCTGCAGGCCGGGCGTCCTCATTGGAAAGCAACCAGAGCGCGATGCGCTCGGCGCTGCGCGGCCCGATGCCGGGAAGCCGCCGCAGCTCACGGGTCAATTCCAAAAACGGGAGCGGGTAGTCGAGAGCCATGGCGTTCAGGCGGCAAGCTGGCCGTCCTCGATCCTTAGGAGCCGGTCGCCCCGCCGGGCCAGATGCTCGTCATGCGTGACCACGACCAGTGTCCGCCCGTCGGTGCGTGCCACTCCCATCAGCAGTTCGATGATGGCTTCGCCGGTGTGTGAGTCGAGGTTCCCCGTCGGCTCGTCCGCAAAAAGAATCGCCGGGTCGTTGACCAGCGCCCGGGCGATCGCCACGCGCTGCTGCTCTCCGCCACTGAGTTCGGCGGGAAGATGGTCCATACGCCCCGCGAGGCCCACGCGCGCAAGGAGATCCTCCCCGCGGGCCCGAGCGGACTTCCCGCCGATCATCGCCGGAACCAGAACGTTTTCCAAGGCCGTCAGTTCGGGGAGCAGGAAATATGATTGAAAAACAAATCCCATCCGCGCATTCCGCAGCCGGGCCAGCCGGTCGGACCCGATGGCGTAAAGCGACTGTCCCTCGAACTCGACAGTACCTGACTCGGGAGTCTCAAGCCCCGCCAAGGAATAGAGCAGCGTGGTCTTCCCTGCCCCGCTGGCACCGCACAAAAACACTGCCTCGCCCCGGAGGATATCCAGACTGATCCCACGCAGGACCGGAATGACCGTCTTGGTGATGCGGAACGAGCGCTTCAAATCCCGGGCTCTCAGCTGAATCGACATCCTCCCATCCTGAGCGAAAAGTTTCAGCCGCGCGAAATGAAAATTCCTGCGGGCCGCATTTTCTTGCGGCGTGTGCCCGATTCCTCCCTTCAGCTGCATGCAAAATATGTATTGACGCCGAAAAGCCCTCGTGCTAGACCTTTTGCGCTATGAAAAAACTGCTCTCCTTAACCGGGGTTATTATGCTGACGGCCGCCGCTGCTTTTGCAGGCGACGGGAAAACATTCAAAGACAAAGTGGTTGTCGAGCCTCCGACCTGCCTGTTTCGCGCTGGCGAACTCCAGGTTGACGCGTTCGCAGCCGGCCTCTTCTACAATGCCGGACGTCCGGCTTGGGGCGGTGGCCTGGGTGTGAACTACTTCTTCACCCAGTTCATCGGTATCGGTGTCGAACAGGACATCGTTGGCCGCAAGAGTGAAAACGCTGAGTGGGCAACGGTTGGAAACCTCTTCCTCCGCTACCCGATCTGCTCGTGGAACCTCGCTCCTTACGCCATGGTTGGCGGTGGAGCAGCCTACGGCGCTCATCGCAGCGGTCACGGATTCGGCCATGTCGGCGGCGGGTTGGAATATCGCCTCACCGAGCACATCGGCCTCTTCTCCGACGCCCGCTGGATCTTCTCCTCCGAGGAGCCCAAGAGCGGCGTTCTCGGTCGTGCAGGCCTGCGCTACGCGTTCTGATACAAACAAACACCTTTAACAAAAAAGCCGGTCCCGCAAGGGGCCGGCTTTTTTATTGTCTTTGGACGCGGCCATGCCGGGTTCAATTTACATTCCTCCGGCGCGAAGGGAATGGAAAGCCGCGCCAAGGTGGAAAGAGATATCGGTGGCGCAGAGAGATTCCTGGGAAGCGCCCAGGGCAATGGCAATTTCTGCGGCGCGGCCACAGATCCAAGCTCCAAGCATGGCCGCATCATACGGACTCTTCCCCTGGGCGATCAAGGCGGCGCAAACGCCCGTAAGCACATCTCCCATCCCACCGCTCGCCATGCCCGGGTGCCCGGTCGTGTTGTAGGCTGCGGGATATCCGTCCTGCCCGAGGACTGTCCTGGCCCCCTTGAGGAGAAGCGCCACGGGATGTTCTTTGACAAAGTTCGTCATCCAGTCGAGACGAGCGCGCCCGCGGCAAGGCGAGAGGCGCTCCATCTCCCCCGGATGAGGAGTCAACAGACGCGGACCGGCGCAATGATCCAAAACTGCGGGGTCGCCCGCGACAACGTTCAGTGCATCGGCATCCACCACGCACGGGCACACGGCACGGCGCACCACGTTTGTGATTTCCTCGGAATGCACTGTCGAAAGCCCGGGCCCGATGGCGATGGAATCCCACCGCTCTGATAGAACCTCGTCATACGAATCCACCGGACGGACCATAACCTCAGGAATGGCCGCAGGAGCCAGCAACGGGTAGACACCCGGCTTCACGCAAAGCGTGACGAGCCCGGCCCCGCCGAGAACAGCAGCTTGAGAACACAGACGCGCCGCGCCGGTGTAACCGGGAGAACCAGCAACCACCGCCACGCGCCCGGCCATACCCTTATGCGTGTCGAACACCCGTGGAGGCGCGAGAACACGCAGAACATCCGGAGTCAACACGAACGGGCCGCCGACAATGTCAGGAGCTGGGATTTCCTTCAGATCGGCGACAGCAAGACGCCCGACCGAATCCACCGCGGAATCAGCGACAAGCCCGGACTTCACGAACCCCATAGCAACCGTCGCATCCGCCTGAACACAAGGATCTCCCGGGATTCCGGAATCCGCATCAAGACCGCTCGGGATATCTGCCGCAACCACCCACGCCGAGCGGGTTCGACGGAGGCTGTTGATTTCGCAGATCGCGGAGGCCACCGGCTCGCGGGGGTTCCCCGCTGCTCCGATACCGAGCAATCCGTCCAGGATCACCAGGGGGGAATTCTTGCCGCTCCGGCGTGGTTCTCCGAGCATTTTCAGACGGGAGGCGGTCAGCGGGGCGAGTGTGGATTCTGGAAGGACGGTCTCGATTAACCAGCCTGCGGCGGCCAGATGGCGTGCGGCAACCAGCACGTCTCCGCCGTTGTGCCCCTTCCCGGCATAAGCAATACAGCGACCCGGAGACGAATGATTCTGGATCACAAAATCAGCCATCTGCTTTCCAGCAGACTCCATCAGACTGGCGGGGTCGCTACCCCGAGCGAAAGCGGACTGCTCGGCCTCGATCATCTGGCGGCGGGAGAGAATCATTCCAAAATGAGCATGCTTCCGGAAACCGCGTTAGAAAAGGATTTTGATCGCGCGCGGGTGCCGGCTGATGTAGTCTTCCGGCATGAGAATCCCGCCCGTCCTCGTTCTAGCCTCCCTTCTGCTTGCTTCCTGTGCCAGCGGCCCCGAACCGACGCCTATCGTGCTCCAGCGACTGGCCGCCTCGGGCGTTGACTCGCGCACCTACGCAAAAATCCATGCCGGCCGCGTGCTCGGCTACAACGACATCCTTGGTCTGACACAGGACAAGATCCCGGATGCCGCGATCGTTTCGTATCTCAAGAGCACCCATGCCCCCTATCAATTGAGCAACGCGCAGCTCGAGCGTCTGAGCGACGCCGGCGCAGGATCGCTCCTCGTCAACTACCTCGGAAAATCCACCGGGTATTATGAGGCAACCAAGCGCAGCCAGACCGGCGGCGACAAGTGGGACAAGCACCCGTATTTCGCCGATCCCTACTACTGGGGGGACGCGCCTTTCGACTACGGCTTCCCCGGCGAGTGGTATGACCCGGCAACCGTCGGGATGTGGTTCTGATTTCCTTTGCGCGGAGTTGCCGCGCGTGCATGTTCTGGCAATGGACCAATACCGCATCGGCAACGAGAAGCTGATCCGCGTGCTCGACGCCGCAAGCGCCAGGCTTCGTGGACTGCTGGAAAAACAGGGGCGCCCGCAGGGTGCTCTCCGGGTGGCCGTCATCGGCGGTGGATGCTCCGGCCTGCAATACAAAATGGATCTTGTGGACGGCCCCGCCAACCGCGACATCATCGTTGAATCAAACCGGGTGCGCGTGGTCGTGGATCCGAAAAGCGCCCTGTTCGTAAGCGGGTCCGAGTTGGATTTCAGCGATGACCTGCAAAAGGGGGGATTCAAGGTGACCAACCCGAACGCCGTCGCCCATTGTTCTTGCGGCGAGAGCTTTTCGGCGTGACCGATGCGTTTGCCGAGTTTGGCATCGAGAGGCGGCCGCTGTTGGATCGCCTGGCCGTTGATGCGTGCTACCACGGACTGGCCGCGCTGCACCACCCCGACAGGCTTGCAGGCGACCAGGCTCCCCTCACCCGGCTCAACGAGGCGCGACGGATCCTTCTCAGCGACCCGGACCGGCTTCTCCATCTGCTCCACCTGACATTCCCTGAAGACCCGGCTGCCAGCTCATTCTCCCCGGATTTCGAAATCTTCTCCCTCGTGGGAAACCTGGAAAATTCCACCGCCGAGTTTGCACAAAAATACGGGCAGGTGGATTCCCCGATTGCCAAAGCCCTCTTGAAAACCGAGGCGGTCTCTCTTGATAATGCCGTCAGGGAGGCCAGGGACAAAATCGACGCGCTCGGGAGAGTTGTCTTCTCGAAGATACAGGATCTTGATTCCCGGTGGCCGGATGTCACCCCCGGGGAATTGGCTCGGGTCGCCGGGGAAGCGGCGTTTTTTCAGAAGTGGAGCGACTCGCTCCGAAAATCCTCTGTGCGTTTACTCGGGGGGTAGCTGGATCGACTTCCGGAATTCGTTCACATCCGGAGTCGTCCGCAAGGCGGAAAGAAGTTTCTGCCGGGCATCCTGGGCGGAAATTCCCGCGTCAACCAACCGGTTCATCAGTTCCCCGAAAAGCTCCCTCCGCTTGTTCCCGGATTCGGAAAGATCCCTGCGGTCGTGGCAGAATGCCATGATCGTGGTGCCGCACGCGCAATTGCGGAAGAGCCCAACCTGCTGTCCCTGCTGCCCGATATCGTATCCCATCAAACCGCTGCTGTGCTCCAATGAATAGGTATCGACCAGATATTCCTCGAAGGATTGATAAACCCGCGCGCACTTGGGGCAGGTTTTCGGGAACTCCGTGTCCCAAATCGCTTTGAGTCCCTGATAAAGCGAACTCGTCGTCATTGGAATCTTCGCATGGACTTGAGCGGCCACCATATTTGGAAATGAAGCAGAAAATCTCCGGAAGGGAAACAATTATTTCGCAACCTATCGCATGATTAACGATATTTTCTATATAATATATTTTCCTTAAGATATTTATACAAATATTTTTACGCTTTTGTTAGAGGGATAAAAGAGAAGGAATTTCGGGGAACCCGGGCAACTTCCGGTGGAGATACAAGGGATTCCGGCGACACGAACAAGCAGTGAGGCATGGAAGGTGTGGCCGCTGACCGCGAGAGCGATCGAAGGGGCATGGGTGACCAGGAGCCTGCCAAGAGACTCATTACCCGAGAAGGCCCTGAAAAAGGCGGTCTCGGACTGCCGGGATCTTCCGGGCAGAAGCCGGTCAAAAGGAGCCGTGTGGGTGACAAACAAAACCGGATCGCCGTTTGCAAGAGGGAGCCTGCTGGACATGGAATCGAGCTGCCGGCCAGCCTCGCCTCGCAAACCGGGGATCCTCCCGGCATCAGGATGGAGCAAGCCCCGGAAGGAACCCTTTTCGTAATCAGCAGTATCCGGGAAATCGCCATCCACCGAAGCATCCGGATCGCGAAACCCGAAATCATAGTGCCCGTAACCGCCGGAAATCACGAGCCCGGGCAGCCGGACATTTTCAAAGTCCAGGCATCGGATCCCGTGCGTCGTGCAGGCAGGGCGCCAGAACCGCTCGCGCACATCCTCCGGGGATTGGCAGGATCCATCGGGATTTTCGAGCCAGTGGTCCTGATTGCCGAGGCAGATAACAAGATTGGTCGTTTCCCCAGCAGCTTCACGCAAGGCAGCCATCCATTCCGACGCGCGGTCCGCGACACCGAAATCACCCGCCACCACCAGCGTGAGCGCACCTGAACGGACGAGCGCGGACCGCACGGCGGCGAGCGCCGCACGACCGGAATCCGGGGAATCCGCTAGATGGAGGTCGGATGTGACGAGAATCGCGGACGGCGTGGCAGAAGCCGCAACCGACAAGGGGGCTTTGCAAAAAATCTTCGTAATAGCCCAAGCGATGAACGTGCCCGCGACTGTACCGGAGACGTCCAGCATCACATCGGTGAACAGTGCGTTGCGAAAAGGCGAAAAAAGCTGGATTCCCTCGCTTGCAAAAGCCAAGACGACTGCGGATCCGATGGTCCACAGAGCCAGCCGGCGCGGGGAGGTTTCCAAAGCCGGTGCCAGGCTCATCCCGCGCCAGACCAGAAGCGCGTAGACAAGGAATTGGACCACGTGAGCCGTCTTGCGGGTTCCGTAGTTGATGTCCGTCAGCGTGGCGAGCCCGAGGTCCGGGTTGAACCAGGAAAGAATCGTGCGGAGGATACCGGCCGTATGGTTGTCGGAACCGATGCTCGTCGAGGCATAGAGGACGACACCCGCCCAGACCGCGACAGGCAGCCATCGCCTCAGAAACAGAGAAAACTCTTTCAATCGTCCTCTCATGCGTTTAAGATATATGTTTGTCAATGTTGTGGATACGGAACCCGCACCGCAACGGGTTGAATCTTTGTTTTTTGCGGATTCTCCATGAGAACTCCATTTGAACTGAATTTCTGGAAGTGCACCCAAGGGTGCGCCGCTTTGATTTTGATCGCATCCGCGCTGCTGTCTGTGGGCTGCCAGAGCGGTCCGGGAGGCTCCATCCCGGAAATGGGGCAAGTCCCGACCGGGGATGTTTACCGTCTCCGTCCGGGCGATGTCGTCCTCTTGGAAGTTTTCCAGGAGCCCTACATGACAACCCGTCAGCGGATTCTTGGTGACGGGACGATCTCCGTGGGCCTCATCGGTCGCGTCGTGGTGGCAGGACAAACGATTAGCGAAGCCTCCAAAAAAATCGCGGCCCAACTCAACGAGAAGCAGCTCGTAAATCCCCAGGTCAACATTTCCATCGAAGCCTACGCGCCGCGCCGTTTCACGGTGTGGGGTCAGGTCCGCTCGCCCGGCGCCTATGTGATCCCCGGGGAGGAGCAACTCTCGCTCCCGCAGGCGATCGCAATGGCCGGCGGCAACACGGACATCGGAGACGTGAGAAACGTGGTCGTCACCCGCCGCAACGGAAGTGACACCCAAAAACTCAAGATGAACGCGATGAGCCCCACCGCATCGGATTTCCTGATCCAGGAAGGCGACACCATCTTCGTCAAGGAAACCCTCTTCTAAATGGCAACCCAAGATCCGGAGTCCGGCGATCCTTTTTCCAGCGGGGGAGGAGCGGCGGCATTCGATTTTGCAGGCTTTCTCCGCACCTCCATCAAATTCTGGTGGATCCCGGTGCTCTGCCTCGTGCTGGGCATCGGAGTCGGCTTCTTTCTGATGAAGAATGCGGCTCCGGAGTATATCGCGAGCTCGGAGATCAAGGTCGAGCGGCGGGCTTCGACCTCGGCGATCTCCCTCAGCGGTGGGCCGATCTCGGTCGAGGGAGCGACATCCACGGAAGACCTCAAGACTATCGAACGAAGCTTCGTGAACCCGATGGTGATGAAACGGGTCGTGCAGGAGATCAAATCTGCGGGCCTCGACGGGCTAACGCTGGGTGGCTGGCCGCTCTCGAAACTGAATGACGACGGCATAGCCGGATACCTCATCCTCTATTGCAAGGTGCTGCTGATCCCGGACACGCGCCTGATCCAGGTGTCATTCACCAACCCGAGCGCCACGATGGCGCAGAGGATTTGCAACATGATCGTCGAGCAGGGCATTGAATACGACCGGGACCAGCGAATTTCCGCCGTCGGCGTCAACATCCGCTACCTGAAGGATGAGGTGAAAAAGATGGAGGAAAACCTCCGGACGTCGGAGGAGAAACTGAACTCCTACACGCGCACGCTCCGCAACGTCTCGATCGACAGCGACATGAACATGGTCGCGACCCAGCTCAAGGATCTCAACGCGCGGACCACGGAGGCAAAGGCCGAGCGCCTGCGCATCGAGAGCGACCTCTCCCAGATAGAAAACTGCCAGAACGACCCTGCGAAACTTTTGAAGATCGACAGCATCCAGAAGATGCCCTCGATCGTCTCGCTCCGGGGCCAGATCGCCGAGACGAGCAACAAGATCGCCAAACTCTCGCTCCGCTACCGCGCAGACAATCCATACATGCGGCAGGCAAGTTCCGAATTGGAGGAACTTCAGGCCGCCCTTCTTTCCGAAGTTCTTGCAGCCCCCAAAAAAATGGAGGTCGCGCTCGCGGGCGCAAAACAGAAGGAGGAGGACCTCCAGCGCGAGCAATCGCTCCAGGAGGAAAAAGTGATTCAGGTGCGCGACCTCTCCGTGCCTTCGCGGGTTCTGCAGCGGCAGATTGACGCCGACCGCCTCGCCTACGAAGCCGCGCTCAAGCGTCTGAGCGAAGAACTCTCCCAGGCGCGCAGCCAGCCGGTCCTCCTCCAGGTCGTGAACCCGGCCGGCGCGGGCGTTCCGGTCGCATCGAAGGGAATCAAGCTTTTCGGGACCGCTGTATTCGTCGGGATTCTTCTCGGGTTCGGCATCATCTTCCTCATCATGCAGCTCGATTCGAGCATCAAGACCGCGGAAGAGGCGGAGCAGGTTCTGTGCCTCTCCGTCCTGAGCGCTGTTCCGGAATATCTCGCCCCGAAGGACCCGCCACCCGGGTCGGATACGGGCTGGCACAACTGCCCGTCCGTCACGGACAAATTCTCTCCCGCAGCCGAGGGGATCCGCTCGTTGAGGGCCTCGCTCAGGACGCTGGAGGACACCGAGGCCGGCAATTTTGTTTTGATAACGAGCGCGACAGATGCGGATGGCAAATCGTTCTGCGCGGTAAACCTTGCTGTCGCAATGGCCCAGGCGGGACAGCGCACGCTGCTGGTGGACGCCAACCTGCGGAGGCCGGGAGTCGAGGGCACGATCTTCGGAAATACCGGACGCCACGGGCTCTCAAATTACCTGCAGAAGGAATGCGGGCTGCCGAGCCTCATCCACTCCACGCCGGTCGGGAACCTGGACATCGTTCCCGCCGGAACCCCCTGTCTTTTTCCGGCGGAAACACTCACACGGCAGGGCGTCCTCGATTTTCTCAGCGAATCGAAGCCGCTTTACGACCAGATCGTGGTGAACTCCGCCTCTCTGACCACCGTGAGCGACACCCTTTCCTTCGCCCGCCTCTTCACGTTCACCTGCCTTGTTGTGCGGGCCGGAAAAACGCCGAAGACGTCGGCCCGCCGCGCGGTTGAACTGTTGAAACGTTCCGGCGCGAAGGTCTCAGGTGTCGTGCTCAACTTTGCCCCGAAGCCGCTGCACGATCTGGTATCGGTCTTTGACTCCACAGCAGCTGCGAGCCATTCCAAATCCCAGGCGGTCTCGTGTCCGGCATGCGGCCGTTCCTTTCACACTCAGACAGAACTTCTGGAACAAACGGTCGAAGCGGAGGGGAGCACCCCGGGGCATGTGCGGCGGAAATGCTCCTGCGGCTGTGTGTTCAGCCCTCCGGCTCCCGACCAGCGGGACGAGTCGCCGGACGGCGACCGGAGACGCAGGGTGTTCGGCGAAATTCTGGAAATGCTCATCGCTTCGGGCATGAACAGGGACCAGGCAAGGAGGCAATTGCTGCTCACACTGAAAGTCTGGCGAAACGAGATCTCCTCCGGCCCGAGACTCGATTCCTCGGGAGCCGGACAGGAACGCAACCGGCTTCTCGAAAATATCATTTCTCAACTGGTCACGTCCGGCCTTTCCCCGGTCGCGGCGCGCGAAAAAATTATGGGTGCCGCCGAGGTTTGGCGCAAGGCACCTTGAGCATGCCCATGCGAATCCGCTCACAACGGACTCTTGGAAGGGATGGAATCCTCGGCGCCATGCTCGCAGCCTGTGTGGTCCTGCAGGCACCGCAGGTTTCCGCGCAAAGCAGCGTCCCCGCACCGGCCGCAGCTCCGGATGCCTTGCAGCCCGATCCGACAACCGCTCCGGCGGCTCCGGGAAACACGGCGGAATCTCCCAACCTTCTGGACGGACTGGAGTCGCTCAAGCTGGCGAAGGATCCGGACTTCGGCCCCCCGATCGTCGACGCGGATGAGCTTTTTTCCCCTCGTCCGTATGCGGGGGCACCGCAGACCGCCGGATCGGGTTTGAAGGCGCTCGAACCGGACCTTTCAACGCCTGAGTTGAGCGCGCCGATGGGAACCCCGTCCATGGAAGCCACGCAGTTGAACGCCCCCAACGAGCAGCCTCCCTCACTGCAAATTCCCGATGTATTCGGGCCGAGCATGACCGGCTCCCCACTGGAAACGTTGGCTCAGCCAGGTCCCTCGTTCCAGAAGCGTCCGCTGGGAGTGCTTGGGACTCCCTCGTTTCTCAAATCCCGGCACTCGTTCGCGCTCGGGGGCAGCCGGGTGCGCTACGGAATCGCGCTGGATGCAGGAGCTGCCTACAACAACAACGTCTTCGCCACTCCGTCGAACCCGCAGGGAGACATGATTTTCAGCCTCCAGCCAACGATCTATCTGGAGACGGGTAAGAAGGGAACGATGCAGTTCCTCTGGTCGCCGAGCTTTCTCCGCTACGCCAAATACAAGCAGTTCGACTCGGTGAACCAGGCATTCCTCTTCAGCTCGCGCTACCGCTGGACCAAGCTTCGTGTTGGGCTGGATGCGAGCTACCTCGCGCAGAGCGGGCTCTTTCTCAACAGCCAGGGACAAGCCCAGCAAAAGGCGGTCTACGCGCGCATGTTCGCCGGCTATGCCCTCACAAAAAAGACCGAGGTGTCTCTGACTTTCGACGGCACCTCCACCAGTTCGAACCCCGGCGGGATGCAGTTCCAGGGCACATTCACGGCGGCGGTGGATTACCGTTTTTCCCGCAAGACAACCATCGGCACGGCGATCGCCCTCGGGTATTTCACGTCCTCGACCGGCACGACCACCTCGGAGTCGTTCCTGCTCCGGCTGCTCTACAACCCGACCTCGAAGCTCGTGTTCCGCGGGGAGGGTGGCTTTCAGTTCCGCCAGTCCAGTTCTTCAACCGGATCTTCCTCCGCCGTCTCGTCGGTCTTGAACGCGTCGCTGATCTACTCGCCGAGCTCCAAAACCTACGTCTCGATGCGCTTTTTCCGCAACGTAGACATGGACGCGTTCAATGCGGGAAACCTGCAGATCACAACGGGCGTCGAGGGCATGGCCTCGTGGAAAATCATCAATTCCCTGAGCTTCAATGCGGCGCTCGCAGCAGGACGGGTCGAGAACCTCACCATGAACGGCACCTCCGCCGGCACCTACAGCTACGTCCAAGGAAGCCTCGCCCTGACCTACCTTCTCACCGACGAAGTGAACCTCAATCTCTTCAACAACCTCCAGCAGCGGATCAACGACACGCAGGGGAACAACTACATGAGCAACACCAGCGGGATGTCGCTCGGGATGAGGTTCTGACCCGATGGCATCCGCAACGCAGCCTTCCGCCCACCTGAAGCGGTGTGGCGCAGCCGTGGCGGTGGCAGCTCTGATTGGCCTGGGGATCTGGATTCGTGTGGACTGGATGAATCAAAACTCGCTCTGGTGCGACGAGGCGGAATCGAGCATCAACGCCCTCACGATCCTCGACCGCTGGCTGCCGCTGAATGAATACCTCGGCATCCCGGTTTATGAGAACACTCTGACCGAACCATGGACCGGCCATCCGGAATATGAATTCCGCGACAGCAGCTACTCGCCAATCGGGCTCGCCGTCTATCACGGCTGGCTTCCGCTCTACTCCATCGCGGCCTCGCAGGCTCTCTTCGGCCTCAGGCCGGACCATCCGGAGAAACCGCCTCGAGTCCTCCACGGAACGGATGAAATCGCACTGCGAACGGTTGCCCCGCGCGCCCCGGCGATCGTCTTCGCCGCGTTCACCATGCTCGTCACGTTTCTTCTTGCGCGTGAGCTTGGCGGAGGCCCGGCCGGGTTCGCTGCGCTCGCCCTCACGGCATTCAATGCGCGCACGGTGGAGTTCGGCTACCAGGCCCGCTACTATTCGGCGACGCTGCTGATGACGGTATTTGCCGCTTGGTGTCTGCTCCGGGTCGTGCGACGCGGACGATGGGGAGACTTCATTCTTCTCGGGCTGGCAGAGGCTCTGCTGTTCCACACCCACCAGTTCTCGGCGATGGTCTTCGCCATTGCGGCGGCGTTCACGGCACCGGCCATTGTCCGCCAGAAATCGTGGTTTCTCAAATCCCTGGCGGGAGGAGGGGTCGCGGCGGCATTGATTCTCCCCTGGATCTGGTTCTCGGGGTTTCTCCATACCGCTTCGAGCGTCCCGAAAGCCTACAAGCTTTTTGACTCCCTCACCGACTGGCTCGCCTACACGTTGGAGCGTCCGGATCAGCTCGCGCTGCTCGGCATTCTGGTCGCGCTTCTCGTGCTTGGAAAATGGAGGCCCGGCTGGTTGCCAAACCGGATCCGCACCGCGATCGAATCGCACGGGAAAATCTATCTTGTGCTGCTGGTCTGGCTGGCGGCTGGATATTTCGCATTCCATCTGGTCGTTCCGGCCGCGAGCTTTTTTTTCGAGCGTCTGTCCCTCGTCCTGTGGACCCCTTATGTGCTTCTCGTCTCGTTGTTCGCTGCAGATCTGCTGCGCGGCTTTTCCCCGCGCAAAGCAGCCTTCCTCGCCGTGGCCGGCATCACCGGATTTCTGGGCGTCCGAGGACGGCTCGCCCTGGTGCAGGGGCCTTCGCTGGGATCGAAACGGGACGCCGTGGCAATGGTTATCAAAGCGCTGGAGAGCGCTCCACCGGAAGCTGGCACGCGATTCTACGCGACTCCCAACGAACACCTCACCTTGACCTATTACACCGGTCTCCCAATACAGAGCATCGCCCCGGTTCGCAGATCGTTTTTTGACGGTTACCCTGGGCCACTCGTCTATATCGAGTCCCAGATGGAGTGGATGTTCCCGGACGAGACGGATGTCCGTCTTGCCGCCTCAAAGGCGGGGACCAATTCGACTCCCGATGAACTCCTCGATCTGGGCGCCGATGTCTGGAGATCTCTCGCAAGCCAGGAACTCGCCGCACAGGGGCTTCCCGCGCCAGATCTCAAACCTCTCCCGGATTTCCTGGATCCCATCGAAAAGCAAACCCACGAGCGCCTGCTGCAATTCCGGGAGGAGTTCAACAACTCCATGCAGGCATTGCCGATATTCCGGGGAATTCCCGCGACCCGCATGCGGGATTTTTGGCTTGGCTTTTTCTACCGGTTCGTGAGCCCGGAAAGCCGGATCGGTCCGAACTTGAATATTTTTCCCCGGCTGAAAAGCGCGAAGACCGAGCTCCTCCCGTATGCGAACACCATTATTTTCTACGCGCCATCAATATCTCCGCACACGGGCGCACATCAGGGGGAAAACTCCACGACGGTGATCGATGTGCCCGGAGCCGTCAACCCGGCCAGCCGGTTGCCCACCACGCCGTAGCTGCCGCCCTCGCTCCAGGTCGGAGAAATGTCGTCTGACCCTTTTCCGGAAAAGCAGACGGCCCGCGCCCTCGCATACCGCACCGGCGAGGTGACGGCGATGGAGACATCCCGTGCCGGAGAAAGGCCACGGTTGAGGATCCAGACCACAAGGGATTGAGAGTCGGAGGATGTGCTGGCAAAAGATGAAACGAACTCCCCTCCGCCCGACGAAGCGACAATCCGCTGGCGGAGAAATCTGCCCCAAAGTTCAATCGCCCTCCCGGTTGGCATGATTTCGTTCGACGGGCCGAGGGCATAAAAGACATTGCGGGCGGTTTCGCGGTCGTCCATCCACCGCGTCCCCCAGACAATGCCAGCAATCACGCGGGGCTCTTTCAGAAGCCGCCCGAGGGTGTCGAATATCACGAGCGCATGACCGATCGAATTTTTCCGGTCCCATCCGGTTTTCTTCCAATTGACGGCATTGATCTCATCGACAACCACCCGGATGCGGGCCCGGTCGGCCGGACGCGCGTAACGATAAATGGCAGCCGATGCCACCTGCGCGGGATGGACAAGATTTTCCTCCGGATTCCTGAGCCAGTGCTCGTAGCCCGACCAGTCGCCGGCATTGTAAAGACTCAGCGAGATGAAATCGAGATCCCGCGAGGCTGCCGGGAGAAATTCCGCCCACCAGCTCTCCCCGGAGCCATTCGAGCCGACACGGATCGAGGGATCCACCGCCTTCATGGCGCGTGAAAATTTCCCGACGACGCGTGCCATCTCAACCGGTGTTGTCGTCCGGTTCGACCAGTTCTCGTTGCCGATCTCCCAATACGTCACCCCGTATTTTCGTGTGACATTCGCATATCTCACCAGCGCGACGGCATCCCGAAGCCAGTCGTCCTCCGTCCGCCCGGTCCGCTTGACCGAATCGAATCCGACCACGACATACGGCTCGGCTCCGGCCGCACGGGCGGTCGCGATGAAGCGGTCAAAATCCATCCGTTTCCCTGGAAAATCCGCATAGGAACCGATCGAGACCGGATCCGGCCGGCTATAAGGCGGACGCGACCACAGGTAGAAATCCGACTTCTCGCCGCCGGGATAACGGAGCCAGCGGACCCCGAGCTCCCGTAGTGCTGATGCCAATGGCGGCGCATCCGGACGGTTAGCATCGTCATCGCGGATGTAATTCAGATTGATCCCGACAAACCGGTCCGCCCCCTCGCGCAGAATCCTGTGGGTATCGACCCGGATCTCCGAAATGGCGGCTGGCGCAGCGTAGACCGTAACCAACCCGGTAACCGCCGCCACCGCGCACAGAATCCCGGCCTTCGGAAACCTCATTCCAGACATCTTCATTCAGAGATTGCAGCCTGACCCGAAATCCTGTCTTTTGCACGAAGAAGGAATGGAACTGAGCATTGTCATGCCGTGCCTGAACGAGGCCAGAACGCTCCCGGTCTGCATCAGGAAGGCGCTGACCTACCTGAGGGAAAGCGGGGTCGATGGCGAGGTCATCGTGGCGGACAACGGAAGCACGGACGGCTCGATCGCCATCGCGGAGGAGCTCGGCGCACGCGTTGTCCACGTCCCGGCAAAGGGCTATGGCGCGGCTCTCTCGGCCGGAATCTACGAGGCCGAAGGCACGTTCGTGATCATGGGGGACAGCGATGACAGCTACAATTTTCTCGGCCTCCAGCCTTTTGTGGACAAACTGCGCGAGGGGTATGACCTCGTGATGGGCAACCGCTTCCTGGGCGGAATCTCAAAGGGGGCGATGCCTTTCAGCCACCGGTTTATCGGCAACCCGATGCTCAGCGCCCTCGGACGCCGGATTTACGATCACCAGGTCTGCGGCGATTTTTATTGCGGATTGAGAGGCTTCCGGAAGGCGGCGATCCTGCCGCTCAATATCCAAAGCACTGGCATGGAATTCGCGCTGGAGATGATCATCAAGTCCCAGCTCTACCAGCTGAAAATCGCCGAGGTGCCGACGACGCTCTCGGTCGATGGACGCGATCGCAAACCCCACCTGAAAACCTATCGCGACGGCTGGCGGAGCCTCCGCCTTTACCTGCTCATGAGCCCGAGGTGGACGTTCGGAATTCCCGGCCTCGTCACCGCATCGGCGGGGCTCGCCGCGCTAGCCGCTTCGATGCTCGGTTTTATTCCCGGCGAATGGATGGGTATCGCCCATGTTTTTTCCACAGTGGCCACCGTGATCGGCTATCAGGCCATACTGCTTGCGATCTTCGCAAAATTCATCGCCATCGAGAGCAGCCTCCACCCGCCGGCGACGAAGTTCTGGATGCTCCAGAACCGCGGCACCCTCGAGCAGTTCGTCATCTCCGGCTTCGTCATGACGTTCGTCTGCACCATCGTCGGAATCGTCGCCCGACTCTGGTTCAAGTCCCCGGTCGAAGGTGCCTTCTCGCTCCAACTCCAGGCGTTTCTCGAAATCGGCCTGATCATCGGGGGCCAGACGATTCTCGCCGGATTTTACTTCGGCCTCCTTTACCTCCTGCGCGAACGGCGCCTTTTCCCGCGCAAACGGCGCGGGGATTGAGTGGATACCCCAACCGGATCACAGGTTTCAGCCTCATCGCTTCAGTGATCGTGACGAATGTTCTGAAAGTCATTCGACTTTCCTGTGTCATCAAGGCACCTGAGAAAGCCGTTGACAATCTGTCGAAAAACCAAGATTTTCAGGATTCATGCAACCCGTTGGAAAAATTCCGATTCGCCCGTTTCTCGCACTTTCAGTGATCGGACTGCTCACTTTTAGCGGGTTAATCCGCGCAAATGCTGCCGGCATCCTGCTCACCTACGCGGAAGATCCCGGACGTCAGATTTCGAGTTTGGCGAACACTTCGTATATCACATTCGACAATCTGCCGAATCCGGACGGCAGCCTGACATGGGCGGGCGTGGGAACATATGATGATGTGGCCATCATCAATGCCAATATCTACGGTGGTGCCGGCGGATCCGGAAAATATCTGGTGCAGAGCACTAACGTGCCTCCTGGAGGTGCCGTAGCGACAACCACTCTGACCTTAAACACTCCGAGTTCCTATTTCGGACTGTGGTGGTCAGCCGGGGATCCCGCCAACAGGCTTACCTTCTACAACGGTGCCTCGCTGATTGCGGACTTCACAACAGCCTCGCTCGTGAACGTCCTGCCAAACAGCTATAAAGGAAATCCGACCACCCCTTTCCTTGATCAGAACTCCGGTGAAAGGTATGCCTTTTTCAATATTTACGGCCAAGAGGGCGCGTCTTGGGACAAGATCATATTCAGCAACGCCAACCCGAGCGGTTTTGAATCCGACAACCACACCACCCGGGTGGAAGCTTGGGGAACACTCCCGGGGGAATCCGGCCCCGAGCCTGGAGTCGCCGTAATGAAAGTGGATGGAACGAACATCAACACCAATTTGGTTGCCGTCCCGGAAACCAGCACCTGGGTCATGGGCACCCTCGCCTTGGGTGCCGTGATTGTCATGGTTCGCCGCGGCACCAAGTCCGCCGCCTGATTTTTCACCGCAGATCGTCCGAGAAAGATCGCACGCGGCTTGTCGGCTGCGGCGTGGGCGAAGCGACCTGAGCGGACTCGGGGTGAATCGGGTCCGCGAGGGATTCGCTTTCGGTCACAATCGGGTCCGGTGGCTTTGCATCCGGGTCAATGACCGAAAAATGGAACAGCATTTCCACGGTCACCTCCTTGACTTTGTCCGTAATCGTCACTTTGAGCGTGTATTCCCCGAAGGGATCCGTGTCCTCGATCTTGAGCCCCGCCTTGGCTTCCGATAACCCGATGCCTTCTGGTGGCCGGCCCTTCACAACCTTCAGGTCCTCCAGCTTTTCGTAAATCGAGCCGTCCGGCTTTCTGAAAAGCAACGAGCAGGTGATCTCGGCCTCTCCGGCGGGACTTCTCGCATTGGTGGAATACATCAACGCAGGAAAAACAACCTCGCCACGGCGAAATGATGTGCGGGTCTTGATCGGCGGCGATTGCGTCCCCGTCCGGCGCGCCCACTCCCCAAGAAATTCCTTCGGGTCATCCAGCAGGGCCACCTTGAGATAAAGACCGTCTTTCGCATAGACGCTTTGATCGGGCAGCTCGCGGAGCCCGTCTTCCCCGCTCGCTCCAAGGGAACAGGCCAGAACAAGTATCCCAAGTGAGGCGCGCTTCATCGCCAGACATTTTTATGAACGCCACACAAACACGCAAGGAGAACCTCGGACACCACTGAAATATTCATTTTCGCGCTCAAAGCAGCCTGCCCTTGTGCGGCCGCTCGGCCCCGCATACCCCAGCCTCATTTCCAGATGCATTTGAGCGCGCGCCAATAAGCAACCAGACGCATAAAAATTGATGCATACTCAAAAATACGTGCAACATAATCTCTATTCTGTGTTTGGTAATAACTACGCGCAAACATTTTATAAAAATGCAACCTATTGTTTAATTTCTAATTTTAGTTGTTGACTTCTCTGGACTTTCTGAGAAAGTGGCTTCGTTATGAAAAACAAACCGCTTCAGATTCTCGCCGCCGCTTCACTTGCCATGGCGACGTCGAATTTCAATGCCCAGGGCGGCTACGTGGACATTACGGCTTACGACGGAACCGCGAGCAAAACCTACAAGGTGAGTGGCGGGCCTTCAGCAGGAAAGACATCCTCTGATCCGAGACCGGGCATCGGAGAATCCGGCGAGGTCGAGCCCCCGAGCGTTGCCAACGCAAGCTGGGATTTGCGCGCGATGGCGTTCGACGTGAACACAAGCTCCCTCATGGTAGTGAGCGGTTTCAACCCGCTTGCTCTGAATGACGGAATCAGCATCGGCGACGTCTTCATCGACATCAACAATTCCTTTGCGATCCCCCAGCAGGGTTCCCGCCCCAGCCTGACATACCTGCCGTTATCAAATTCCGTGGTGGGATTTGAATACGCCATCGATCTGATCAGCCCGGGGAATGGCGGTCTGGGATACAACATCGTCGCCCTGAGCCAGGGATCGACGCTAATGACCGGAGCATACTATCAAAACGACCTCAGCGACCCTGCCACGCTCGTGGCTAGCGGAGCTGACACCATCCTTTCTAGCGGAACCTTTTCCGTCACCACCAAGACCGATGCGCAAGTTCTTGCCGACCTCGGTCTCAATATCGGAACAAATGGCGGAACAAATTATGTGTTCACCTTTGACCTGTCGGCGGCATCGCTGGCGAGCGGGGCTACCTTCCGGCTCACCGAAACTTGCGGAAACGACCTGCTGGTCGGTCAACTCGCCGCCTCTTCCGCTGTCGCGGTGCCTGAGACCAGCACTTGGGTGATGGGATTTTTGGCAACGGGAGCCGTCCTCGTGCTCTGGCGGCGTCAGACAAAATTGGCCACGGCTTGATCCGCAGTCCTGACCGCAGATCCAAACGCAACAAATCGAGAAATCACCCGGCTTCCATTCTTGATAACTTTATTAGTCGCGCATATACAGCATTTTACAAAAATACAACCAGTCGCGAAAAAAATAAGGGAACCGATTGACATTTTTCAATCACCCAGCAAGAATGCTTGGGACATGAAGAAGAACAGCTTTAAATTCCTTAGCGTTGCGGTTGCCCTGCTCACAGTGAGCGCACGCGCAGCCTATGTGGACATCACGGTCAACGACGGAAGCGTTGCAGCAACAGGCCATGCCGACGCGACCTACGGATCCGACCCCAGGGCAGGCATTCACGAATCGGGTGAAACCGAACACAACACGATTACCAACAAGGATTGGGACCTCCGGGCCTTCGCCTACGATTCCGCCACCAGCCATTTGATGGTTGTCAGCAGCTTCAACCCATTGACGGACATGCCCGGGAGCGGCGTCATCAACCCGATGACCGGAAACAACAGGATTTTTCTCGGGGACATCTTCATCGACACGATCAACTCGTTCACCCTGCCTGTGCACGGAAGCAACACTTATATCACGTATCCGAACTCCTCCGTCGGCTTTGAATACGCCATCAACCTCACCAACCCGGTGGGCGGACTGAACTTCGGTTACGATGTGGTCCAACTCGGATCAACCTCCACCTACCAGTCGGGCGGATATGCACAAAACGCTCACAGCGACCCCGCAAACCTCATCTCTGTCGGCAACGGAAGCATCGTGTCATCCGGACTTTTTTCCGTGACGCAAAAAACCGACGCCGAGGTCCTTGCCGATCTCGGGATCAATGTCGGAACCAATGGCGGGCCGAACTACGTGCTCACATTTGACCTGTCGGCTGCATCGTTGGCGGGTGGTGCCACATTCCGCCTGACAGAAACCTGCGGGAACGACCTGCTCGTTGGCCAACTTGCCGCCTCCCCTGTTGTCGCTGTCCCCGAAACCAGCACCTGGGTGATGGGATTTCTGGCCGTGGGCGCTGTGGTCTTTCTGGTTCGCCGGAACCCACAAACCGCCGCCTGATTTGCTTATCTTTTGGACCCCCTGTCCTCGCCGAGGTCAGGGGGTTCTTTGCTTAGGGACTTTTCAACCCAAACGATTTGTGGCATGGGCAGGATCTCAATGAGACAGACCCATGACACCTTGAGAAGAGGAGCAATGCTTTGAGCACCGCATCCTCAGCCCCGGTTACCGGACGCGCCGTCTGGCGCAGTCACTGGAGTCTTCTCCCGCTGGCATTCGGTTTCCTGCCTCTGGTCACCGCGTTTTTTCTGAACCTTTGGAGCCTGCCCGAGTATCAGTTTTTTCCGGAGGCGCTCGCAGCGGCCGCTTTCTTCGCGTGGACGCGCATCCGGGAAGTCCCCCGGCCATTCGCTTCAGGGCTTCCGGGAGTGACCATCGCCGTTCTGGGAATCTCCTTCGCCATCCTGACTCTCGGATCGGTGATCTGGTCTCCCTGGCTCGGGATGGTTGCCGCGATGCTTGCAGGCGTCGCGGTTGTTTGGTGGTGCGGGGGGCGGCCGATGCTGCAGTCCATGGTCCCCGCGTTTGTCATGCTGGCGGTGATCATTCCGCCCCCGCTGGGCCTCGACGTGCAACTGGGTCTCTTTCTGCGTTCGGTGGCGACCACTCTCAGCAGTTCCGCCCTGCACCTGCTCGGAGTTACGCATTCGGTCGAAGGACACGTGATCGCGCTGCCCGGGCAGAAGCTGCTCGTTGAGGAGGCGTGCAGCGGCATCAATTCGCTGATGTTTATCACCGCCTTCAGCCTCTTTTATCTCCTGTGGAAACGGCGGAAGCTCTGGTGCTATGTCGTGGTCTTACCTGCCGCGCTGGCCATGGTCGTCATCGGAAATGTGGTCCGCATCACGCTGGGCGCGTGGCTCCGCTATCATGGAGGGCTCGACATCCTGACCGGATGGAAGCACGAGTGGCTCAGCATCATCCTCGTTGTCTCCTACATTGCTCTGGTCATTGCGTTGGAGCGCATCCTTCCCCGGGGGAATACCAAATCGCCCGACGCGCCGAAAATCCAGATCCCTGGACCACAGGACAAACGGCCTTCGCTGCGATGGGCCCACGCGGCGGGGATCGCATTTGCGATACTCGGTGTCGTCGGTAGTTTCCGCGGCTGGGAAAAATCACAGGAGGGCGTCGAACCGCTCCGCATGGCCAGGTCGTCGTTAAAAAATAACGCCACATTCCGGATGCCGGAAAGCGTTGGCGGGTGGACCCGCTTGCAAACCGGCCCCCCCTTGCTGAACAAGATCGAATCGCTCGGGCTCTCCACGTTGATCTGGACCTACGAGACCCGGGGGATGAGGGCGGTGGTGGCGCTCGACTACCCGATCTCCGGCTACCACGATGTCGAGGGGTGTTACAAAAACGCAGGGTGGGTGATCGGGCGAAAGGAGCACGTTGTCCCCCGGACCGGTAAACCGGACCGGATCGAAATCGAAATGAAAAAGTCTCCCGACAGCCACGGGACACTATGGTTCGCCACCATGAACGAACAGGGACGCCGGGTTGATGAGGCCGACGCGGACCGGAATTTCTGGGGTCGCTTCGTCAACCTCGGAGCCCCGCGCGAAACCACCTATCGCATCCAGATCCTCATTGTCGGCAACAAGCCGCTGGACGGGGTCGGGCGTGCGGCGGCGGAGGAATTGTTCGAGAAGTCGACCTCCATCCTTTTCCCGCAGGTCCTGGAGCAGTTGGAAAAATAACAACGCTTGCCGGAAGCTACTTGAGCAGCTGCTCAAAACTGCTGTCGGGCTGGGCACCGAGCTGAATGGCCTTGCTGTAATGTTTCCTGGCCTGCTGTTTGTCCACGGCATCGCCGGACGCCTGCAGGACGGCGAGATTGAAGTGGGCCTCGGCGTAATCCGGAGAGAGCTTCAGGGCCTTTTCCATCTCTTCGATTGCACGGCTGCGGTCGCCTTTCTCTTCAAATGCCACACCGAGGTAATTGAAGGCCATAGGGTCGCTGGGATCAAAATAGATCGCGGTGAAAAGCGACTTCATCGCCTTCTCGATCTGACCGGTCCGCAGGAGAATGATCCCGAGCGTCGTGTGCGAAAACGCATCATCCGACTTGAGAGCAATCGCATTCCGGATCGAGGTCTCAGCAAGGTTCAGCTTGCCGAGTTCGAGCTGGACGGCGGCAAGGTTCGACCAGGCAAGGCTGTTCGAGGGTGCCGCGTCGGCCACGCGCTGGAAAAGCATCTCTGCCAGATCGTAATTTTTGTCCTTGTAGGCTTTCTCGGCCTGGGAATGGAGTGACTGGATGGGCTCCCCCGCAGGAAGGGCTGACGGGCTCAGCTCGGGCAGGGGGGCCGCATTGTTCAGAAACACCGGCGCCATTTCGCTCAGCGAAAGCGGGGGGGGGAGGCTCATCTGGAACGCCTGGGCGCCAGCCTCTCCCAGCAGCTTCTCCAGCTCGAGGATCTTCATGTCCCGCGTCGCGATCTCCGAAAACAGCTTCTCGATCCTGTCGTTGGCCAGGTTCAGATCGGACTGTAGCTTGGTGATCAGCGCGAGCTTCACCGGCTGGTCGCTCTCCAGCTCCGAGGCCTTCGCCTCGGCCGTTTCGAGCCGTTCGGCAAGGCTCCGGTTGCGATCGAGCGAAAGCTCGGTGTCCTTGGCCGTCTGCAGGCGGAGAAGCGTGTCGTTGAGCTGGGATGCAAGCTGGGTGTTCTGCTCCTTGAGCCGGTCCAGCACCTCCGCTCCCTCTTGCACCGTCTTCCCGGTGGAATTTTTTGGATAGATCTGGAAGGCCAGGAAGGACAGCGACGCGACCAGGGCGAGACTTGCAAAGGCAAGGGTGCCGCGCGGGACACGGCGCTGCCGGCCGGCCTCCTCCACGGCGCCGGCTGCATCCGACAGCTGACGGATCAGGGTCTGGTTTGCTGTCCGCACCTCGTCAAGCTCACGGCGATAGCGGTCGAGCCCCTCCTCAAGATCTTTCGCAGACTGCCCCTGCAACTCGCCGATCCGCAGGCGGAGTCCGGCTTCCTGCTTCCGGAACTCCTCGATCTCCTTCTCCTGCGCTGTCAGCCGGACCCTCAGCGCTCCAGCGGAGGCAGCCTCCATTCTTGCCTCCTCGAGATCCTTGGAAATCCGCTCTTCATTCGCGCGGATTTTTTCAAGGGCCGCGCGAAGCGTTTCGATTTCGGCCTGCAACTCCACAACCCGTCCTGCCTGGCGTCTCGCCTCCTCCAATTCTGAAACCAGGGACTTCTCGCGCTCGCGCAGGCCATTGAGGACCATTCGCTGGCCAGCCATCTCCTGCTCCAGCCTGCCCGCATCGGCGATCTGAGATCTCGCCTCCTCCAGCCCGGCAAGCAAAGTTTTTTCTCTGGCGCCGAATGCGTCAAGGGCAGACCTTTGATCGGTCAGCTCCCGCCCGAGCTGATCCGCCTTCACCGCATCGAGTCGCGCCACGTCGAGCTCGGAGCGAAGGGAGGCCTCGCGCTCGCGGACCTTCCCGAGTTCCTCACGCAGTCCCGCGAGTTCGCGCTCAAGCTCCTGCATGCCCGACGTCCGGGTTGCCGCCCTTTCGGCCTCCTCCCGGAGGAAAGCTTCCTTTTCACGGAGCGAGGAGATCTCCGCCCGGGCCGCCAAAATCTCCTCCCGTAGGGTAAGGGTTTCGGCGCCGTTGCCACGTGCGGCTTCGAGCTCCTCGCTCAGAAATGCCTCACGCCTCGTGAGGTCTGCGACTGCCGCCGTCTGGATCTCGAGGTCGGCCTGCAGTTGCCCGGTTTGAGTCAGGCGGGCTCGCAGCCCATCGAGCGCTGTCAGCAGTTCGCGCTCGCGAACCGACCCCCTGGCAGCGGCATCGAGCTGCTCACCGAGCTGCCTCTGCAAGTCTTCCGCACGGGCGGAGCGCGCATTTGCTGCCTCCAGTTCGCCCACAAGCTCCGCCTCACGCCGCCGGAGCGCCTCCAATGCGGTTCGCTGCGCCGACAGCTCGGCCCGCAGCTTCTCGGCCTGGGCCGCAAGGACTCGCGCATTGTCGAGCTCGAAAGCCAGATTTTTCTCCCGCTCGCGAAGCTCTTCCACTGCCTCGCGGTGCCGGGCCAGCTCCCCGGCGAGATCACTGCTGACACCCGCGGCCCGCGCCTCCTCAATCCCTGCCGAAAGCGCCTCCTCGCGATCGCGCATCTCCGCGATCTCGCCCCGCTGAAGAATCAGCTCCCCCTGCAGGGCTTCGACGACTTGAGTCTGGTAGGTGGCTGACTCGAGCTTGTCGCGAAGCTCCTTCTCCCGCCCCCTCGTCACCAGAAGCTCGGAATGCTGCTGCTCCAGCTCCTCCTGGAGCTTTCGCGCCCACACGCGCGACGAGTGGCCCAGCTTCAGCTCCGAGCGCTGCCTGGAAAGACGCTCCTGAAGCGTTCGGGCCTGCTCCTCGAACTTCCTCGCCGCAGCAAGCTCCTCCCGGAGGGCAGCCTCGCGGCGCGCCACCTCCTCAAGCTTTGCGCGGTGCTCACGGACTTCCTCCTGATAAGATTGAGCCAGCGCCGTCTCCACGTGCGCCTCTTCGAGCTCGCGCTCCAAAGCCGTCTTCAAATCGAGAAGCGCATCCAGCTCCACCCTGCGCTTCTCCAGATCCGCAGCAAGGACCTCCACCCGGGAAGCTTCTTTTTTTGCAGCTTCCAGCTCGGTCAGCAATGACCGCTCCCGCTTGTGAAATTCCTCCAGCGTCTCCTCCTGCTGCTGCGACAGCTCCACCTGGAATGCCACCGCCTGCCCGGCTTTGTTCCGCGTGTCCTCAATCTGCAAACGCAGCAGGTCTTCGCGGGATTTCGCACGGTCCAACTCCCTTTCAAGAGCCGCCAAACGATCGGCCATTTCCCCGGACTCCATCCCCTCATCCCGGACCCCGTCTCCGGAATCCAACCCCATGCCTTTCAGCTTCTCCGGAATGGAATTTTGTTTTTCTTCGGGTGAACTCATGAGGATGGAGTTATAAATATTACGCAGATTATGCGAAATACTGTAAGCGATTGCAAGACAATAATGCAACTGGATGAAACCGAATCCTTGCGGTATGGAATTTCTGGATTATAAGGGGTCGCTTGCAGTCAATCGCGTCATTAAGAAAATATGTTTCAGCATCGTGAGCTCGGTTTGATCCAAACGTATCAAATCGCGGTCACGCTGGTGATGACTGCGTTGTTCTGGGGGTATTACCTGGCGCTGGATTACCTGGTTCCAGGGTTTTCATTGACGGCATTTTCAAACTATTTCGAGTATTTTCTGGCGATCTCCCTCGGGTTTCAGCTGTCGTTTTTGAGTTCCAAGCAACACGACATTTTTTCGGTGACATCCGGAATCATGGAGAGCCACCGGTTCATCTGGCCGCACATGGTTTTTGCGTCAGCCATCACATTCATGTTTGCGGTGCTGAAGCGGGACGATGCGATTTCGAGGGTGTTTTTGTTCACCTACATTCCGATCACGTATGTGGTGCTGGTGATTTTCAACCGGTATTTCGCGCTGAACCTGCTGAGGCAGTTCCTTCATCATACGAACCAGAAGCTTCTCCTGATCGGCATGCCGGCAGAGCTCTGGAAGCTGGATTCCCTCCTCTCGAAGGCCCGGCTGTTCGGCCTTGATACGGCCGGCATGCTGACCGAGGCAGAAGAAAGCGAACTGCCGCAGGGGATCCGGAAACTCGGAGGGCCCGAGGACCTCGAGAAGGTTCTGGATGAATATCAGATCGGCAATATTTTCATTGTGGGAAGCCCCCGGGACAGGCGGTGGCTGGGCGGCTGGATGCGGCTGGCGGAAACGCGCGGATGCCGGGTCTCGATGGTCAATGATCTGGACGTTTTCCTGCAGCGCAGGCTGTCATTTTTCCGCTGCGACGGGATCGACCTGATCGAGATCCGCGAGGAACCGCTCCAGAATGCTGTGAACCGCTCGATCAAGCGGGTTTTTGACTTTTGCGTGAGCCTCCCCGTCGTCGTCTTTCTGCTCCCGGCCCTGGTTGTGATGGTCTGGGTGCTGCAGCGTCAGCAGGCTCCAGGCCCTCTGTTTTTCCGGCAGAGGAGATCGGGGCTGAGCAACAAGCCGTTCATCATTTACAAATTCCGCACGATGTATGCGGACAAATGCAGCTCGCCGGATCAGGTGACGCAAAACGATCCCAGGATCTTCCCGGCCGGGCATTGGTTGAGGAAATTCAGCCTCGATGAGTTCCCGCAGTTCTTCAACGTGCTGTGGGGTCAGATGAGCCTGGTGGGGCCGCGGCCCCACATGACGGAACATGATGAGGAGTTTGAGGAAACCATGTCCTCCTACCGCGTTCGGGGATTTGTCAAACCGGGCGTGACCGGGCTGGCTCAGATCCGCGGCTTCCGGGGGGAGGCTCAGTGCAAGGAGGACATCGTCAAGCGGGTGGAGTGCGACATCGAGTATATCGAAACGTGGTCGCTGCCTCTGGATATCCGGGTCATCTGGCGCACCGCTCTCCAGATCGTGCGGCCGCCGAAATCCGCCTACTGACCGAATGCCCGGGAGGGGGTCCGGAAGCACGGGAAAAGTCGCGCGCCGCGAAAAAATATCTTGCACGGATCCGTGCCAATGCCCTCTGTGTCGGAAAGGTTTTCCGAGAGTGAATTTTTATACCGACTTCCTGCGCCCCTGCCTGTTTCGATTCGATCCCGAAACCGCCCACCATCTGGCTTTGACCGGATTGAGACTGACGCCGCCACCACTCGTCCGGGCGCTCTTTGGTGGAGGAGAAACAAATCCGGTGCGCCTGTTCGGCCTGACATTTCCAAACCCCGTCGGACTCGCTGCCGGCATGGACAAAAACGCGGAAGTCCTCTGCGCCTGGGAGGCGCTCGGGTTCGGGTTCGTGGAGGCGGGAACGGTGACCGCCCTGGCCCAGCCGGGCAACGACCAGCCCAGGTGCTTCAGATATCCGCGCCAGGAGGCATTGATCAACCGCATGGGCTTCAACAACGACGGCGCAGAAAAAATTGCGGGGCGGCTCGCCTCGCTCAAATCCTCCGGACGATGGCCCCGGATTCCCGTGGGCTTGAATATCGGAAAATCCAAGATCACCCCGCTGGAGGATGCCGCCGCTGACTACGCCACGAGCTTCCGGCACCTGCTGCCGTTCGGCGACTATTTCGTCATCAACGTGAGCTCGCCGAATACGCCAGGCCTGCGCCAGCTCCAGGATCGCTCTTCCCTGGCGGAGATCGTCCGGACTTTGAAGGCCATCGATACCGCGAAACCCCTGCTGGTGAAAATCGCGCCGGACCTTTCGGACGGGGCCGTTCGCGAAATGGCGGCGCTGGCTGAAGCCGAAAAGCTGGATGGGCTCATCGCCACGAACACCACCCTCGACCACTCGGCCGTGCCGGAGGGATCCGATCAAACCGGCGGCCTCAGCGGGTCCCCGCTCCGCTCCCGTTCGACGGAAGTCCTCAAAATCCTGCGCGCGGAGACAGCGCTTCCCATCATCGCGTCCGGCGGAGTCATGAGCGCGGACTCAGCCGTGGAAAAACTCAAGGCAGGGGCATCACTCGTCCAGATCTACACCGGCTTCATCTATCGTGGACCGGAACTGATCCGCGGAATTTCCCGGGCCTGGCGTTGCTGAATCACCCGCGCAGCCGGACAAGAAGGTCGCCGCCGTCCACCGCATCGCCCACGCCGGCAAGAATCTCCCCGATCACACCGGCTGCTGGAGAGTAAAGAGTGGTCTGCATCTTCATGGCTTCAAGCGTGAGGAGCTTGTCCCCTTTTGCGACCCGCGCACCCGTGCCCGGACCGACAAATGTGATCATTCCCGGGATCGGAGCGCCCACCTCAAGTGGGTTTGAGGGATTCGCCTTTGGGCGGGCCTTGGTCTTCGTCGGGACCGCCTTGTCGATCGCGGTCGCCTCGCGCGGCATGCCGTTCAGCTCGAAGGAAATGATCCGGCGTCCGTCCTTGTCGGCCACTCCGATATTGATGAGCTTGATGAAGAGGGTCTTCCCCTCCTCGATGTCCACCGTGATTTCCTCCCCGGGCTTGAGCCCGTAAAAAAATGCGGGGGTGGGCAGGACGCTCGCATCACCGAAGTCGCGGACGAATTTTGAAAAATCCGCAAAGACATCCGGATACATCAGGTGGCTGAAAAGTTCGTCGTCATCCGGCGCATGCTTGAGCTTGGCGGCCAGTTCGGCGCGCACCGCGGACAGATCCACTTTCGGGGCCCGGACGGACTTGGATTTTGCCTTTCCGAGCACCGCTCCGACAACCGGCTTCGGCCATCCGCCCATCGGGGTTCCAAGCCCGCCGGCAAGCATGTCCCTGACCGATTCCGGAAAGGGTGTGCCTGGCTCGAGGTTGACCACATCGGCCGGCCGGATTCCCCGCGTGAAGAGGAAGAGCGCCATGTCGCCCACGACTTTGCTGGACGGCGTCACCTTCACGATGTCGCCGAACAGGTCGTTCACCCCGGCGTAGCAGCGCGCGATCTCGGGCCAGCGGTGCGCAAGCCCCATGCTCGCGGCCTGCTCCTTGAGGTTGGTGAACTGCCCGCCGGGCATCTCATGCAGATAGACCTCGGCGCTGCCGGTGCGGGGGGAGGTGTCGAACGGGGCATAAAAATTGCGGGCCTGCTCCCAGTAATCGGCAAATTCGTTCAGCGCATCGAGATCGATGCCGCTGGCCCGCGGGGTGTTCTGCAGCGCAGCCACCAGGCTGTTGAGGTTCGGCTGGGACGTGCTTCCGGACATCGACGAAACCGCCGCATCCACAACATCCGCGCCCGCTTCGGAAGCCATCAGAATAGATGCCGCGTTCACTCCGCTCGTATCGTGGGTGTGAAAATGGACCGGCATCGAAACCTCCTGCCGGAGTGCCTTGATGAGCGCTCTCGCCGCAAACGGGCGGCAGAGGCCGGCCATGTCCTTGACCGCAAGGATGTGAGCCCCCATTTTTTCCAGCTCCCGGGCGAGGGCAATATAGTATTTCAGCGAATACTTCGTGCGGTTCGGATCGAGGATGTCGCCGGTGTAGCAAAGCGTCCCCTCGCAGACGGCCCGCGTCCCACGCACGGCATCCATCGCCGCCCGCATGTTCGGCAGGTCGTTCAGCGAGTCAAAAATCCGGAAGATGTCCATGCCCGCCTCGGCAGAATGCCTCACAAATCCCTTCACCACGTTGGGCGGATAGTTCGAGTAGCCGACCGCGTTCGATCCGCGCAGGAGCATCTGGAAGCAGATGTTCGGCACCCGCCTCCTCAGCTCGCGCAGGCGCTCCCAGGGGTCCTCGCGCAGGAATCTCATGGCCGCATCAAATGTCGCACCGCCCCACATCTCCAAGCTGAACAGCCCGGGCGTGCGGTGCGCGACAGCGCCGGCCACGGACAGCATGTCGTAGGTCCGCACCCGCGTGGCGAGAAGCGACTGGTGGGCGTCGCGGAAGGTTGTGTCCGTGAAGAGCTGGCGCTTTTGCCCGCGCGTCCACTCGGCGAATTTCTCCGCCCCGAGTTCTAAAAGAAGCTGCCGGGTGCCGTCCGGCGGCGGCACGCGGTGGTCATATCCCGGCCGCGGCGCGGCGGCGAGGGGAACCGTGATTTTGTGCCCCTTGGCCTGGGGATTGCCGTTGACTACGACATCGGCGAGAAATGCCAGCAACTTCGTCGCCCGGTCCTTGCGCGGCTTGAAATCGAAAAGTGCTGGGGTGGTGTCGATGAGCGTGGTCGTCGCTGCACCGCTGCAAAATGTGTCGTGATGGATGACATTCTCCAGGAAGGGAATGTTCGTCTTGACCCCGCGGATCCGGAACTCGCGCAGGGCGCGCTGCATCCGCTGCAGGGCCATCGGAAACGTCTGGCCGGACGCTGTGATCTTCACCAGCAGAGAGTCGTAGAACGGCGTGATCACGCTGCCCGTCGTGCCCATGCCGGAATCCAGCCGGATGCCGAATCCCGCCGCGCTGCGGTAGGTGATGAGCTTGCCGTAGTTCGGCGTGAACTTGTTCGCGGGATCTTCGGTGGTCACCCGGCACTGGACGGCGAATCCATTCCGCGGGATGCCGCTCTGCGCAGGCAAACCGAGGTCGGGACCATGCAGATCTGCTCCCGATGCGACGAGGATCTGCGATCGGACCAGATCGATTCCGGTGATCTGCTCGGTCACCGTGTGCTCGACCTGGATCCGGGGGTTCATCTCGATGAAGAACCATTCCTCGCGATCGATGTCGTAAAGAAACTCTATCGTCCCGGCATTGTTGTATCCAATCCCCTTCGCGATCCGCACCGCCGCATCGCAAAGCTCCCCGCGAACGCGTTCGTTCAGCCCGATCGAAGGCGCAACCTCGACGACCTTCTGGTGGCGGCGCTGAACCGAGCAGTCCCTCTCGTGCAGGTGAAGGACTCCCCCGTGATTGTCTCCAAGGATCTGGACCTCAATGTGCTTCGCCCGTGGAATATACTTCTCCAGGAAGACAGCCGGATTGCCGAACGCGCGCCCGGCCTCGCCCTGCGCCTCGTCCAGGAGCGGGACAAGCTCCGGCTCGGACATCACGACCCGCATCCCGCGCCCGCCGCCGCCGAAGGCCGCCTTGATGATCAGGGGAAACCCGATCGAGCGCGCGATCTTGATCGCTTCCTTGCGCCCGACAACCGGATCCTCGGTTCCGGGAAGAGTGGGAACCTTGAGCTTCTGGGCCAGCGCCCGGGCGGCAGTCTTGTCGCCCATCATGTTCAGCAGCTTGGCGCGGGGACCGACGAACGTGATTCCCGCCTCCTCGCAGGCGCGCGCAAAATCCGCGTTCTCGGAGAGGAACCCGTATCCCGGGTGAATCATGTCGACACCGCGCTCTTTCGCGAGCCCGACAATACTTTCAATATCCAGATAGGCACCGACCGGACCCTTCCCCTCGCCGACCTGATACGCCTCGTCGGCTTTGAACCGGTGCATCGAAAGCCGGTCTTCCTGGGCGTAGATGGCCACGGTCCGCATGCCGAGTTCGGTCGCCGCGCGGAATACCCGAATCGCAATCTCGCTCCGGTTCGCTACAAGAATTTTTTTGCCGGCTACCGGGGACACGCGAGAGAGAGACTGGGACGGTTTCATGGGAAAAAATTCGGTGTTAACCGAGACCAATAGTTCGCCCGCACAGGCAGCAACAATCACAAAATGAGCTCAGCGGCGAATACGACATCCGAATCCGGAAGGCAAGATCCGGAATTCCGGGAGCGCCCTCTACCCGCAGCCGGGCAAAAGGACGCACCCGTTTTCCGATCGGATGCTGTAGAGAACGGGGAACCGGGTCGATGGCGGGCAGATGCTGCCCATCGGCGTGACGGCCATCAGAACGCGGCCCTACACGGTTAGGCCTTGACCGATCAGCGCCCGTGCGGAACGTGCCCGAATGGACGCAGGTCACCGACCGCAGGCTCACCGGCTATTTCGACCTGTAGCGGGCGGACTCAGCCCGGGACAAACGTGGTTCTCGGGTATATCTGACCCGTTCGTGCAGGCCGGCCACAAGCCACCACACAAAGGCGAGGCTTCCGAAGAATAGCACGATGACCACGACCTCGTGCAGGATCGCATAGTGGTCGCCTGCCGCGGGGGCGAGCAGGACGATGAGGAGGAATTCGGTGACGCTTTCGTAAATTTGGACCTGCCCGATGCACCCGCAGGCGATGATCCCGCATCGCAGACCCGCCTTCTACGGCGGCCTGCCCCGGACTCTGCGTTCTAAGAGATGGCGGTCTTTATCTGACCCCGCCCGTATACCGCAAAACAGGCCTGGCTCATCCCCGGCTAGATCTTCTGAAGCGGCGCGTTCCAAGCTTCGACGGCGGGAACTTCCTCCAGAGGGAAATTTTTCTCCACTTTCAATGTCACGCGCCTGGTCTCCCCCGCCCTCAGATCAAAGTAGCTGTGACTGGCAACAACGGGTCCTCGGAACGTGACGACGCGGGCATAGCTGTCCGTGCTGATATCCACGATCATTTCGTTGTCTAACGACCCGGCGTGAGTGACTTCGAGAGAAGCGGGAGGCGGGGTCATCTGATGGGGCATCCCGTGAAAATACCATCCGCTTTCCTCGTCTGTCCCCTCCGTCACGGCATGGAAAACCCCGGCTTCGGAGTGGACAAATTTTTCTGGATCGAAGCTCGCGAGGAGGCAGGAGCCGCCGCCGGGGATGACCGCGGTGAAGGATTCAACGGGTGCGGCGTGTCCGCCCCAGGATTCAAAGAACACGCGGACGTTGCGGGTTGCCGGGCGCATGGTGAAATTTGACGCCCAGGCCTCGACGAGACCGCTTTCCTTCCTGAAAGAATAATGCACCGGTCGTGCGGCGTGGAGAAGGCCGTAGTATCCGGCCTTCGGCCGGACGTAGTAGTCGATGAGGCTCCAGCCACTTGCCGGCCAGCAGTCGTTGAGCATCCAGAAAAGGAGGCCGCGGCAGAAGGGTTGCTTGCGGCGCGCAGATTCCACGGCCAACCGGACGGTTTCGTAATGGATATAGGCCAGCTTGTGAAGCCGGTCGTTTGTCGTCGCAAAATCTCCGAACAGCGTGGAGGCCGTCCGTTCCAGACTTTGAAACAGGGTCAGGGTCACTTCCGGCGGGCGATAGGGATTGTCCTTGGTATGAAATTCCCAGAGCTCGGGATCGTCCAACCGGTCTTCTGGAATGAAGCGCAACAGGGAATCAATGGAGGGAGCGCCGAAAAGCCCGTTCTCACTCATGAAGCGGCCGACGGCGGCGTCCAGGCGTTCCTTGTAGTTCTGCATGTCCCCGACAAAGAATGCGCGGTCGTCCGTGAAAATGCCACTGAGGTGGGAATCCCCCTGAAGCGGTGAGGTGTTGGGCTCTCCGAAATAGGGTGATGTCGGCGTGGCTGACCGGGGGCCGTCGAAGTCCCTGAGTGCGGGACGGGCGATATTCTCAAAGAGTTCATACCATGGACGGCCTTTGGCGACTCCTCCGTCGCGCATCCCGTTTTCATTGTCGCCATACCAGTGGATGATCGATGCAAATTTCCGGAGCCGCTGGACGGCCTGAATGATTTCCGGTTTGAGATTGTCCGTGAACGCTGGATCCTCAGCCGGGTAGTCCGCACAGGCCATCATGAAATCCTGGAGCACCATGATGCCAAGCTGATCGCACAGGCGATAAAAGTGATCGGATTCGTAAATCCCGCCACCCCAGACCCGGAGCGCGTTGGCACCGGAGGCGGCAAAGGTCCGCAAAATTGCCTCCTTGCGGGATTCCGTCGCGGCTCCGGTGAACGGGCTGCACGGCACCCAATTTCCCCCGAGGGCGAACACATCGACCCCATTGACCCGAAATCCGAATTCCCGCCCGCGCACAGGCGGCATCTCAAGATAGCGCGCGAGCTGGTTGGTCAGGACCTCCTCCGGACTGCCCGGCTGGTCGAAGGCGCCCAGGAACTCGATTTTCCGAATTCCGAACTCAATGGTTTGAGGGTCGCCACAGGGGACGCCGTTCACCAGCAGCGTCCATGTGCATCTGTAGAGTGGTTGAGCGCCATAACCGCGCGGAAACCAGAGGCGGGGATCGGATACCTGAAATACGGCTTCCCGCGCTTCCGCTGCCGCAAGCTTGTCGATCAGAACGCCGCCTTCAGGGGATTTTACCTCGATCTGCACTTCGCAGTCGGCACCGGGAGGGAGCGCTTCTGTTTCCCACCGGGCCTGCACCACCGCTTCATGCTCCGTAACATCCCGGGTCAGACACGCCGGATGGAGGATCGATGGCGCTCCGGTGAGTGCCGGAGTCTCCGAAAGGCCGCAGGTCACAAAACGGTGCACCCAGTCCCAGCCAAAAGTGCATTGCATCCGCCGCACATGCACACGGACGGGATCGCCGAAAGCCGAAGGGTAAACCGGGGCGTCCGGCCCGACAACCTCGGTCACGGGATCGAACTCCAGCCAAAGCTCGTTCGTTCCGTGAACTGCCGCACCGCCAGCCGGAAAGTTGTAGCGACGGAATGCATTGCCCGTTTCACCGACCCGGATTCCATTCAAGAATACCTTCGCATACGTGTCGACACCCTCCAGAATCAGCCGGCTTCGCCCCACGTCAAAACCCGGCTCCAGCACCACCGGCATGACCAACACCCACCGGATCCTTTCGATCCACTCCAAACCCGCCGCCCGGTAGGCATAAAATGGATCGCTGATGCATCCCGCGGCAAGAAGAGCCCCATGAACGGTTCCGGGAATCTCTGCGGGAATGCCGGATTCCAGTCGGGCACGCAGGACGGAATCTTCGATGCATTCGGTTCCTGAACCCGCTCTCCAGACCGGCGATGGAATTTTGTGTTGCTTCACGGAAAACAACTAATGCTTTGTTGTTTTCAGGTCAAGCAGTGCCTGCAAGCATCGCCATGCCGCATGGATTTCATTGGAATACCAACAAGCCAATGACTGGGGTGCTCAGCGAAATATCTTCACAGGATGCACCACGTTGACGTTCTGGTTACTTTTTGATTATATTGTCGCATGTTGTTATCTTTGGTGGTCCGGGCCGGAATCGGAGCCTGCTAGCATGCTGTTGGGAATCAACATCGGCGGGACAAAATGCAGCGTGAGCGTGGGCGTCGAACGCGGCAGGGTGACCGCCCGCACCGAATTCGCCACCTGCGCCTCGGCCGTCGAGACTCTCGAACAATTGGAAGAGGAAGCGCACGCACTTCTTGAGCGCCATGAAAATTCCACCCATGTTCCGGATGCCATCGGCATCAGCTGCGGCGGCCCGCTCGATGCGGTCCGCGGCGTGATTCTCTCCCCGCCGAATCTTCCAGGATGGACCGGGGTGCCGGTCGTGGAATTTTTCCAGAAGCGATTCGGCGGTCGTGCCTTTTTGCAGAACGATGCGAACGCCTGTGCCCTGGCAGAATGGAAGCACGGTGCGGGACATGGAACATCTCAGATGATTTTTTGCACGATGGGAACAGGATTTGGATGCGGGCTGATTCTGAACGGCCGGCTGTATGAGGGAGCCAACGGGAATGCGGGAGAACTCGGGCATGTCCGACTCTCACCAAGCGGACCGTCAGGCTTTGGAAAAGCAGGCTCCGTGGAGGGATACTGCGGAGGCAGCGGGATCGCCCGCCTTGCCGGGATGCGTCTTTCGGAATACCAGTCGGGAGGAGGGAAATCCCTTTTGGCCGGCATGGATTTACTGACTGCAAAGACCGTGGCGGAGGCAGCAGAGAGTGGAGACGAGCTGGCCCGGTCAATTTACCGGGAGGTCGGAACCCGCCTCGGACAGGCCCTCGCGGTTGCCATCGATTTTTTGAACCCCGAGTGCATCGTGCTCGGAAGCATCTTTGTGCGTTGCGAGCACCTCATCCGGCCATCGATGGAGGAGACGCTGCAGAGAGAGGCTCTTTCACCCGCTTTGCATGCCTGCCGGATCAAGGCCGCCACTCTGGGGGAATCCATCGGTGACGTCGCGGCGCTGACCGTCGCAGAAATGGGAATTGAACAATGACAACCATCCTCGAAGAGCTGGCCGCCAGACACCCCTTACTGCGGGATTGCCTGCCTGACATCCGTGCGGCATACGACCTGCTGGACGAATGCTATCAGAATGAGGGATGCGTCTATCTCTGCGGCAACGGGGGAAGTGCGGCAGATGCCGAGCATATCGTCGGGGAGTTGATGAAATCCTTCACGCTCCGGCGCCCGGTTTCCGAAGCCTTCCGCACCAGGCTCGCTGATCCCGGGATCAGCGATCGCCTCGAGGGCGCTCTGCGGGCCTTGTCCCTGACAGGCAGCCCCGGCTTCTCCACGGCCTTTGCCAACGACGTGTCACCGGAACTTGCCTTTGCCCAGCAGGTCTTCGGCTACGGCCGCCAAGGGGATGTGGTCTGGGGCTTGAGCACGTCCGGGAATTCCAATAATGTCCTGCACGCACTCAAGGTCGCCGGTGCGAAAAATATGAAAACACTGGGCATGACCGGAGTGGGCGGAGGAAAAATGGCGGAGCTCTGCGATGTCTGCATCCGCGTTCCAGAGAGGGAGACCTACAAGGTTCAGGAACTTCACCTTCCGGTCTATCACGCCCTCTGCCGCATGCTGGAAATCCGCTTTTTCGGCGACCGGTGATGGCCCCGGCACGACAGCAGTCGAGGGCCGGAACTCATACCCACGGGCCCCACTCCCAACTTTTCCTTTTCATCGCCATTAAATTGCACAATGTTGTATACATGATTCTCAACTGGGACTGTTTATCGAAGCTTTCCCGTTCCGGGCCGGGCACGGCGCTTCTGCTGTTGATGAGTTTTGCGGGTCTCATTGCAGCGCATGGAAAGGAAGACCCGGTTCGTCCGAATATCCTTGTGATCATGAGCGACGATCAGGGATGCGGGGACATCGGCTACAACAATCCGCTGGTGAACTCGCCCGCGCTGGATCAACTGGCTGGGGAGGCCGCGGTCTTCACAAATTTCGTTTCCTGTCCGGCCTGCACACCGGCCCGCGCATCCTATCTGACCGGGCGCAACTTCCTGTCCACCGGCGTTTGGGGAGTGGGTCCGCGCGGCTACATCAACCGCGATGAAATCTATCTGCCCGAATATCTCCGGCGGGCCGGATACCGCACGGCGCACTTCGGCAAGTGGGGGGAAGGGTGGACCCCCGACCAGCGGCCCTACATGAGAGGCTACGACACCGCCGCCGCGATGGCTACCTACCAACACAAGGACCCCTGGATGGACCATGACGGAAAGCTCGTTCAAGACAAGGGCTGGACCGTGGACGTGCTGGCCGACCTGACGATTGAGTTCATCCGCAGGCAGACGGAAGCAAAGCAGCCCTGGTATGCCATAACGGCCTACATTTCTCCTCATGCCCCATGGGAGTGTGACCCGAACTATTCCGAACCGCTCGAAGCCAAAGGCTATTCCAAAGCGCTCGCCGCCCTCTACGGGATGGTCGCACAAATGGACGAGGCCACCGGAAGGATTCTTGCCGGGATCGAAAAGCTGGGAATCGCCGACAGGACCATCGTGATTTTCTTGAGCGACAACGGGGCCTCGCCGAATTCCGACCGCGGTGGCGGTCCCGGATTGGAGACGCCGGTGGGGAGCGAGGACTGGAACCGCCGCAATCCGCTGCATCTGCGCGGAGAAAAGGCGCTCGTGTGGGAAAACGGAATCCGCGTGCCGTTTATCGTCCGCTGGCCCGGTCATATTCCGCCCGGAATGAGACCTCAAGCCGCCTCCATCGAAGATGTCCTGCCAACCGTGTTGGACCTGGCAGGAGTTTCTTCCACGGTCGTTCCCGGGCAACTGCCGCTCGATGGGCGGAGTTTCAAAGACGTCCTGCTCCATCCGGATGCTCCCGCCAACGACCGCTTGATCTTCACCCTGCCTGTTGCCTACGAAGGAGCACCTCCCTCGTGGCCGAAGCTGATCATCGAGGAGCCGGAAAAACTCAAGTATGAACAGGTGCATGCGGTCGTCCGCGGAACCCGCTACAAATACCACAGCCTGCCCGGAGGGCGCTCGGCGCTGTTCGACATCCAAATGGATCCAGGTGAAACGACCGATGTCTCAAAGGAAAATCCGGAGATCGCCGGGAAAATGGCCGGAGCCTGCCGCGAGGCATGGGATGAATTAATCAAAAGCGGACGCTGCTTCCGCATGCCGGTTTTTCTGGTTGGAGATTCACGTTTCGAAGGGATGTCACGCTGCTGGGCCTTCCTTCCTCCCAGTATTGTCCCCGGCAACTCGGCGAGAAAAGTCACTGGGACAGTAACCTGTCCCTTCGAAGGAGCCAAAGGGTTTACCGCTGCGGGCGACTCCGCGTCCTATGCGGTTGATGTGCGGAAGGCCGGACGCTACCGTATCGCCGTCAAGGGCGGGAATCTCGACAAGTGCGCGCCTTTGGGCATCACGATTGCAGGCCGCCGTCTCCCCCCTGAGAAGACGGCACCCGGAGACGCAGAGTTCGGGGAAATAGATCTGCCCGAAGGCCCGGCCGAAGTCGTCATTGAAGCCACCGGAAAGGGCGGGTGGCCTGCAGTCGTTCAGGAACTCTCGATCAAACCAGCGGAAACATCGGAAGGAGAAAACAAGCCATGAGCGGAAAACCCAGCGTCAGCGGCGGGAAAATTTCACGCGGGCGGAAATCCGCCTGGGCGATGGGATCTGTGGCGGATGTTTACATGACAAACGCCTTCAGCTATCTCGCGTTTCCGATATATAATCTGGCCCTTGGAGTCGATCCGAGGGTGCTGGGCTGGGCGCTCGGGTTACCTAGGGTCTGGGATGCCATCGCCGCCCCCCTGATCGGAAACATCTCCGACAACACACGCACACGCTTCGGACGCCGCCGACCGTACATCGTCGCCGGAGCGGTTCTCTGCGCGCTATTCTTTTTGCTCGTCTGGTCTCCACCAGCGGGGTGGAGTCCCTCCGCACTCGGGTGGTATTTCCTGGCGGTTTCGTTCCTCTATTACACGGCCTACGCGGTTTTTTCCGTGCCGTGGAGTGCGCTCGGCCTGGAGCTGACAGAAGACTACAACGAGCGAACGAGGGTGCAGGCTTACCGGACGGTCTTCCAAGCCGCCGGTGGCCTCGGACTTGGCGCCATGTGGTTCCTGGCACAGAAATGGGGAAACGGAAACGATGTGATCGGCGTGCGGTATGTCGGCTGGGTCTTCGGAGGGCTCATTTTTGCCTGCGCGATGGTCCCGGCGATATTTTGCCGTGAGAAAGTCCAGAGGCACAGTCAGGAACACATTCCCTTCTGGCCCGCCCTGCGTGCGACCTTCTCGAACGGAGTGTTCCTGCTGCTCGTGGCGGTGACGATCTGCGTGATGCTGGGAATCTTCATCGTCAACAGCTTCTCGCTCTACATCAACACCTGCTACGTCTTCGGAGGGCACAAGGAAGGCGTCGCCGAGCTCAACATGTATGCCAATTTCGCTTTCCAGGGAGCCGGGATCGCATTGGTTCCGCTCATCACATTCGTCGCAACTCGCATCGGCAAAAAATGGACGATGGTCTGCGGCCTCCTGATGATTGTCCTCGCTTATGGAACAAGCTGGTTTTTTTACACTCCGAAGGCCCCCTATCTCCAGCTGGTCACCCTCGCCCTTGCCGCTCCCGGACTCTCCTGCATGTGGACCCTCTCGTCATCCATGCTGGCCGACATCTGCGATCTGGATGAATTGAAAACCGGGATGAGGAGGGAGGGCATGTTCGGGGCATCGTATGCATGGGCCTGCCAGGTTGGCATCTCACTGACGATGGTCCTCGGAGGCTACATGCTGAAATGGTCGGGCTTCGATGCCGCGCGCGAAATGCAGCCAGAAAGTGTCATCACCACCATGCGGCTCCTTTACATGCTGGTGCCTATGGGATTTGTCGGCCTTGCCGGCATTCTCATCGCATTTTATCCGCTCTCGGAGAAGCGTGTGCGTGAATTGCAGAGCGCTTTGCGAAACGAATCCACCGACCCAATTTTATGAAACAGAAATCTCCTGATTTTGACGCCCGGTGGATCTGGTGTGACGCCCTCGACTCTTTCGGATACAATCAGGCCGCCTGTTTCCGGAAATCCTTTCAAGCACCCGCCTCGACGAAAAAGGCTTTTCTTCACATCACCGCAGACAGCCGGTATCGCGTCTCGATCAACGGGCGATGGATCAATGATGGACCGGGGAAGGCGTATCCCGAGCACTGGCTCCTCGACAGCTATGACATTGCGGAATTCCTGAAGCCCGGAACCAACCGTGTGGACGTGGTTGTCCGTCACTATGGCGTGGGCACATTTCATCAGATCCCGCAACAGGCGGGATTGCTGGCCCTGCTCGAACTGGACAAGACGCGCATGGGAACTGACTCTTCCTGGCTTGCTGCGCCGTTTGCTCCATTGCGCCGGTGGACGCCCAAGGTCAGCCCGCAGATGGAGCCGGTGGAAGAGTTCGATGCGCGGTTGGACCGCACGCCCGCATGGAAACCCGCCGTTGAGCTGTTTCACGCGAAAGACGGTCCTTGGAAAGATCTCCGCCCGCGTGCAACCCGGGAGATGAGCAAAGTTCCGTGCCGGTTCAGCGGTTTTCTCGGGGCATCCATTCTGAAGAGGGAACCGGGCCAAGTCTGTGTGCCGGTCACCCGCATCGCCCACCCCGGCCTCATTGAAGCGAACAAGCGCACCGGACGTCCTGTCATCCTGGCCTCCATGCTCGATGTGAAAAAGAGTGCCATCGTGAATTCTTCTAGCCCGTTCTGGAGGGTTGCCATTGATGGAAAATTCGTCGGTCGGGGAGGGAGATCCCTCGATGCGGGCAGGTATCTCGTGGTTTTTTTCCTGGATGAATTTTATGGGCATTGGAAGGAACGCATTTTCCCATTTCTCCACATCCCTGGGGCACGGTGGAGGCACCCGTGGAATACTGCCGCCGAACATCCCTGGTTCCTCGCGGTGCTTGATGACTTTCTCTATCATGGAACCGATATGATCTGGGACTGCTTCCCGGATGCTCCCGCCGATGAGGCGAGGGCTGGCTACGAGAAGGCCGTCCGGACGCTCGGCAGAAAAATCAAAGATGTCCCGTCGTTGCGCGCGGCACTTGCAACGCGTGAACGACCGCTTCCAATCGAGCAGATTTTTCTCGGAGATTTTTCCGCGGACTTCGAGGCGCGCCAACCAGTCGGGCAGGCCTGCCACCTCGTGGAATCTCCCGGGGGAGCGATTGGAAATGGGAAAACGCGGGTGCATCCCTCGCGGAAATACGATGTCGAGCTGTGCTACGATTTGGGCGAACAGCGGTGCGGGTATCTGACCCTTGATGTGGAAGCACCGGAGGGGACGGTTATCGATCTGCATCTTGTCGAATACATCACTCCGGAAGGCGTCATCCAGCACACCACCGAGTTCAATCGCAATGGAATGCGCTTCATCGCTGCTGCCGGACGCAACCGCCATATTTCTTTCAAGCGGCGCTCGGGGCGGTTCCTTTTTGTGATCTTCCGAAAGCTGACAAATACCGCAGTTGTCCGGAAAATCGGGATGATCGAATCCACAGCGTCCGTTCGGCCTGTTGCCCGGTTCAAGTCCAGCGAACCGATGCTCGACCGCATCTGGGAAATCAGCGAACGCACGCTCAAGATGGGGACCGAGGACGTATTCACGGACTGTTCCCTCTACGAACAGACACTCTGGATCGGTGACGCCCGCAACGAGGCCCGCTATGCGGCCCATGTTTACGGGGCCGGCGAGGTCTCTGCCCGATCGATTGAGCTCGGGGCCCAGTCGCTCGAGCGCTTTCCCATTGTTGGCTGCCAGGTCCCATCCGGGTGGGAATGCCTCCTGCCCGCCTGGAGTTTCCTGTGGGGGATGCACACATGGGAACACTACTTCTCCACCGGCGACCGCGTGTTCCTGCGGAAAATTTGGCCGTCCATTCTGCGCAACATCCAGGGATCGCTTGCGCTTATCAACAAAGATGGTTTGTTCAGCGCGCCGTTCTGGAATCTCTTCGAATGGGCCCCCATCGACCATGACCACGAAACGGTGATGCACAACAGCATGCTCCTGGCCGGCGCCTTGCGAGCGGCAGGCCGCTGCGCGGAAGTCCTTGGCGATGTTTCCTCAGGCAGGCGACTGGCTGCACAGCGAAGAAATCTCATCAGGGCCATCAACAGATGCTGGGACAAAAAAGCAGGCAGCTACCCGGACGCCTTCCTTGCCGATGGCACACCCAGTCGGAAAACCTGCCAGCACACATCCATTCTGGCGGTTGTCTGCGGCGTTGCGCCAAGAGAGCATCTGCCCGCCATTGTCCGGAATATCGTGGACCCGCCATCAGGAATGACGCGTATCAATTCACCTTTCGCTGCCCAATTCCTTTATGAGGCGCTTATGGAATTGGACCGCCCCGAAGAGATCATTCCGTTTATCCGCGAGAATTACGGGCCGATGATCGAAGCGGGAGCCACGACGGTCTGGGAAACGTTCCCGGGCAGCACATGTTCGCCGCCGGGATTTCCCACCCGCAGCCATTGCCATGGCTGGTCGTGCGCTCCGCTCGAATTCTTCAACACGGTAATTCTTGGAATCCGCCAAACCTCTCCGGGCGGCAGATCTTTCACGATCAGTCCGAATCTGTGCGATTTGGAATGGGCGTCCGGAGCTGTTTCAACGCCGCCCGGTCCGGTTCATGTGCAGTGGAGTGTCCGAAACGGGGCGCTCGACATCCGGGTCGTTGCACCGAAGTGTGTCAAAATCAGCTTCAGGAAAAACCCCAGTCTCAGGTGCCTGAAAATCCGCTTTCAGGTGGAAGGTGGCCGGGGTCGGATGGATTGAATATCCGCCAGTTGGACCGCCGCATGCAAAACTGAGGCGACCATGCGGGTCGGAACCTTACGGGTGGGGCGGGATGGTCTGTCGGAGCTTCCGGTTGGCTTCGGAGATGGCCTCCAGCATGAAGGCATTTTCGCCGTCCGGGTAAAAGGAATTGTATGGCTGGGGGGCGTAGTCGAAAACCCATGCGGCGGAAAGCCCGACCTGATTCCGGACGAGGAGGTCCAGAATGGTTTCGAACTGCGCCTTCCGGGTTGCAAGATCAGGAGTTTCGCCCGGACCGAACTCGCCGACAAAAACGGGTTTTTTTGACTCCCTCCCCGCTTGAAGGCACGCCAGAAGCGTTTCTTCCAGGGGATGCCCCGGGAGCCCGGTTCCCGCATCCGGATGGAATGGATAGAAGTGAATTGTCAGAGTATCCACCGGATCGGGATTGTTTCGGATCAAATGCTTTACCCACATCTCGGGAAGATCGGCTCCCCAGTGCCCGGTCTTCTCCAGCGTGGCGGCGGACGAGCGCGGCGTGCTGTCGCCGGTGAAAACCGGACGATCGGGATCAAGTGTTCGCACGGCTTTTACAAATTCCCGATAGGCGGTGCGGATCATCGGGCTCGTCAGGTAATCATCCGGCCCCGGCTTGTCCGGCATGCCCAGGCGGGGCTGATACCAGTGCGCGAGTCCGGCCTTTTGCGCCGCCGGCAGATCGGCCTCGAGCCCGTATTCGTTGCCGAATTCCCATCCCCAGATCGCCGGGGAATCTTTGTAACGCCCCACCACTTCGGCGGTGTATTTCCGCATGAACGCGTGGGTCTTGCTTTCGGGGTCACCCCATGAACTGAGCGGCTCCCCCACAAGTCCGGGAATGGTGAAGAATGTCCAGAACAGCGAGGGAATCAACCCGAGCTGACGCTTCTCCGCCTCATGAACGAATTCATCCAGCAATCGGAAATACTCGTCGGGATTCTCCCGGTATAGTTTCCAGTCCTTCGGATAGAAGCCGCCACAATTGAACCGAAGGAAGGGGATTTGCTTTTCCTCCAGAATCCGAAACCCTTCCTTGTAGCCCATTCCGCCAGCCTTTTCCGAATCCAGCATCCGGGTGAACCCATCGAAATAATTGACCCCGATGTAGTGGCACGGCTCCCCGCGCAGCTCGAATTTCCCGTCCCGGACGGCAAGGACGGCACGGGGAGCGGATTTGCAGGAAGACACAAGCAGAATCAGGAAGAACACCCACGGGATGAGTTTTCGGATGTCCATGTGCCGGTCTGCCCTGGCGATCACTTGGCGACCTCCGGCTCGCTCTCACAAGCTGCTCTTCTTTTGCTTGCGGAGTGGCGCTGTTGGGTTTGTTGGGTGAGGGCACGGGTCATTTTTTCAACTGCTTCGGGATACTTCGAATAAAGATTTGTGTGCTGCTCCGGATCGGCTGCGAGGTCGTAGAGCTGTGCGGGCGCGGCATCCGGCCGGAGCGTTCCATTCTCATCGTAGTCGCTGTTCTCATGGTGAAAGTCTTTCAAAGGAACTCCCCAGCTCCAGAGCGTGGTCACCCCCCGCGAGGTCTGGAACGGAAGAAAGACCCACTTCCCATCGTAAACGGCAAAGGTTTCACTGCCGTCCGGCAATGGAATGCCCGAGGTGAGCAGCCCGCTGCGCGGCGGGCTGGCAGGAGCGGGACTGGTGAAAAGGGACAGGGCGTCTGTGCCGTCCAATGAGGCATCTTCGGGAAGCGGGATTCCTGTGATGGTGGCGATGGTTGGCAGCAGATCGGTGAGGCAGAGGAGGCTGCTTGAAACCGTGTCCACAGGGATGTGCCCCGGCCAGCGCGCGATCAATGGAATGCGTGTGCCTCCCTCCCACATGTCGGTCTTTTGTCCGAGAAGCGGTCCGTTGCTCCGGTGGCCCATGTCCAGAGCCTGTCGATGTTGCATCCCACCGTTGTCACTGCCCAGAATGACAAGGGTTTTATCGGAAAGCCCCTCTGCTTCCAAGGCGTCGAGCACCTCTCCAACCATCCAGTCCAATTCCTGGATGAAGTCGCCATAGTCTCCGGCGTTGCTGGATTTGCGGAACCGTTTTCCCGGGGCAACCGGAACGTGAACATTCTCCGGAGCAAGATACAGGAAGAACGGTCGGTCTTTGTTCTCATGGATCCATGCCGTGCTTTTTTCGACATACAGCTCCGCGGGATCTGCCTGTTGGTAAACGGCCAGGGCGGCGGATCCGCCAACCACAGGCGTCCGGGGCCCCTCCCCATTGGGAAGGCATATGGGATCATTTTTCTCCAGCCCCACCACGCGGTCATTCTCCACAAAAACACAAGGCGACTCCCCATGGCCGTTCGGCGTGCCGAAGAAATATCCGAATCCCGCCTCCAGCGGGCCTGGGCTCAGCGGCTTGTTGAAATCATGCCCTGCGGCACCGAATCCCAGATGCCATTTCCCAATGCAGGCCGTCTCGTATCCTCCCGATTTGAGAAGCGAGGCGATCGTGGGATCCGACGGCTCGATCAGCAAACGTCTCTCAGGATCCCATGCACGCCCCGCCGCACGAAAATAATGCTTTCCGGTGAGCAATCCGTATCGGGAGGGGGTGCAGACCGGATACGGAGCGTAAGCTCGCGTGAACCGCATGCCCTCCCGGGCCAGACGATCGATATTCGGCGTTTTCACCAGCCGCGCCCCGTAGCACCCCAGGTCACCATAACCCAGATCGTCCGCAAGAATAATGACGATATCCGGCCGGGGTGCCGGAGCAGCCTCGAGCAGAGGGACAATTGCAAGCAAACAGGCGAATACAGTCAGCAGGATGTGCTGCGCCTTCAAACCGGATAACTTTCGGGTCTTCACATTTTTTCACTTCGCCCCGCAGAGGGTGGGCAGCCCGGATTGCAGATCCACGGAAGGATTAAATTTCTTTCGCGTCTAATACAACATATTTTTATTGTTTTTCAGATCCAGGTCCTTGTTTTTTCTTACTCCTTTCAGTGCATTTACACGGCATCACAAATCGCTCTCGTTATGCAGCATGTATGATGTTTTGTCGCTGCTTCCCACAGTCCAGGATGGCACCCGGGACGCCTTCCCTGGCCGGTCGTCCTATTATTTACATTATTGCGTTATATTGTGGCGCAATTTACATCCTTCCCGGGCGCCATAAAGGCCCTGGCCCCGCATGTTCGAAAGCCCGCTCCAGCGGTTACTGCAAGCCGAGGAAGCTCCCCGCCGGACCCGGCCCGGGAATTTCCGTGAGCTCCGGTGCTGCCGTCTTGCAACATTGGAAAGGTTGGAGCATAAATTCCGGCATGGCCCGGCCCGAAAAACCCACCAAGCAGCGTCACTCGATTTATACGCTGGCGACCGAGCTCAACCTGAATCCGGGCACCGTCAGCCGGGCGCTGCGCAACCGCCCGGAAGTGGGTGAGGAGACCAGGCTTCTCGTGCAGCAGAAGGCGGAAAAGTTGGGGTTCAAGATGAGGCGCTTCAGCCCGCGGGCCATCAATATCTGCGCCCTGGTCCAATCCGTACCGGGTCAGCAGTCGATATTTTCCGCCTATGTGGATGCCATTCTTGATGGCATGTGGCGGTATTGCATGCAAAACGAGCTGGAACTCTCCCTCTTCAGCTCTCCCCCGGACAAGCTGGATACCGACTTTCTCGTGCGGCAGCTTGCAAACCGCGGCGCCCACGGGGCCGTCGTGATCAATGCCACGGATGAGAGCAGGTTTTTCCGGCTTTTTAAGAAGGAGAAGTTTCCGTTCTGTGCTGTCATGAGTGCGCCGGAGGAGGCGGACCCATGGCTCGTCAAAGTGGACGATCATGGTTTGGCGAAAAAAGCCGTGAACTATCTCATCAGCCTCGGACACCGCCGGATCGCCATACTCTCGGGACACCTGCGTTTTGAAAACGGCCGCCGCAGGCTCGCGGGTTACAAGGATGCCCTGAGGGGGGCCGGGATTCCGTTCACGCAGGACCTTGTTCGCTTTTCAGAAAACATGGCCCAATCCTGCGAGGATGACTTCAAGTTCGGAGCGGTTGGCTCGGCGGAATTGCTGCGGTTGCCGGATCCACCCACGGCCATTCTGACGATGAGCGATGAAAGCGCAGTCGGCACCCTGCAGACCCTGCACCAGCAGGGAATCGCCGCGCCGCGGGACATGAGCGTCATCTGCTTTGACGATACACGCTTGGCGGAGTTCACCAGTCCGAGGCTGACAGTGGTTAATATTCCGAACAGCCAGATCGGGTTCGAGGCGGCTTCCATCGTCCACCGCCGGATCCTCAACAAGGAATTTTCCCTCAGCGAGCAGGTCCGGTTGAGCGTTGGCGGAGATCTTCTAGTCCGCGAAAGCTGCGCCCCCTGCCGGAGCTTGAAAAAGCGCTGAGGCCGAGCACTCCAGCGGAGCCCCTTATTCCGCACCAAGTTCCTGCAGCAGCTTTTTTGTTACGGCCAGGGCCGCGGGATCCGGCTGATCATAGGCAAGCACCTTCCTGGCGGTCTCAACTGCAGTATCCGGATTCCCATGTTCCTTGGCCGCCCGGGCAAGCCAGTAGCCTGCCCAGGATAGAAATTTCGGCGGGGCTTGCGGGTCCTGGATAATTTTGTCCCAGGTTTCGCAGGCGCCATTCACATCCTTCGCCACATATTGCATGGATGCGAATTTCAAACGCAACCAGGCCGAGCTGTTTGCATCCGCCGCCAGGCTCCCGATCCGCTCGATGCTGGCATTCATCTCGTCCACGCGTTTTTCCCGCAGATAGGATTCCGCAATGAATTGCAGCGCCTGGATGCCCGGCCAGCGTGAGGCAGCCGACCCGTCGCCCATTGTTGCCTCGGCCACCTTGCGGCATTCCTCATAATCCCCGGCCCCAAGCAGACTTTCCGCCAGTAGCATGCGCGCCTTGGTTCGCTGCCCGCCGTCTGCGGCCATGTTCAAGGCAGCAGAAAATGCCTCCCCCGCTGCCGAATATTCCTTCGTCTCAAGCTTGGCGCTTCCGTCCGCAATCGCTGCATCAAAAGTGTCGTATGCCCGCAGACCTGCACAGCACAGAACAGCGCACAAACCGAAAAGCACATTTTTCATACGATATGAAATATTGTATTTTGTTGCGTAATGCAAGGGTAAAACCCTGTGGATAATCTCCGGAATCGGGAATCCCCTGCGGGATGGGGGATTTCATCTGACCCGCTCGGGCAAACCCGCCACGAGCCACCACACAAAAGCAAGGGTTCCGAAGAATAGCACGATGCCCACGACCTCGTGCAGGATCGCATAGTGGTCGCCTGCCGCGGGGGCGAGCAGGACGATGAGGAGGATCCTCAAGGCGTTCGAGATCAGCCCGAGCAATGGCGCGAGCGCAAGGATCATCAATTTGTCCAGCACCCGCAGCCTCCGGCTGAAAACCAGCAGCAGAGCGAGAAGAACGCAGCCGCTGATGATCCCGAAACCATTGCATTCCGGGGCGACCTCGAACGGGCGGTCTCCGCTCACAAGAATCAGCCGCAGCGGTTCGCCGGCGAATCCGAGCTGCGCCGGATTTCCGAGCAACCCGAGGAACCATGCCGCCATTTTTCCGGCAACCACCCGCAACGGCCAGTCGGCGAATGGGAGCAAGATGCTCAGTGCGGTGAAACCTGTGAACGCGAGCCCGAAACCCAGTGCCGGACGGAACACCGCATCGCCCAGCACGAACAGAAGCACCGCTCCTGCAAAAAATCCGAGGCCGCACAGCATCAGCAGCGGCTCCTGCAGCAGGGCTGCGAACCCGGCTGACACGACCGCGCCGAGGTAGAACTTCACCGCACGGCTACCAAACCGCAGCTCGAGCGGATTCCCGCCAGGACGGTCACGCAGCAAAAATACGAGCCCGAATGTCAGGACGACAGCGGCGTGGCCGACCTGCTCCCGAACCAGAGCGGTCGCGGCCAGCCACGTGAGGGCGCGCCAGAAAAGAAGGAGCAGAGCCGCCCATGCGATGACCGCGGGGCCCAGCTCACGAGGTGATCTTCTGTTCGTCCTATCCACTCAATGACTCTGCCGCACCGGAGAGGTTTTGCGAAGAAATCTCCACAGAAAGAAGACGCCGGTCAAAGCCATCCACGGCAGGTATCCGAGCCACATGCCAACCGCGCCGAGGCCCATGGGAAAGGTGAGAAAATATACCGTCGGCAGGCAGAGAACCCAGTAGCAGACGGCATTGGCGACAAGCGGGACCCGGTTGTCGAGCAGCCCGCGCAGCGAGCCGAGGCTCACCGATTGGATCGCATCCGAAATCTGATATACACCCGCAATGGTCACGAGCGTCCCCGCCAGCGCCGCCACTTCGCGGTCGGAAGTGAACATCCCGGCAAAGGTCTTTCCAAACACCACGTAGATCACCGCGCAAACCGACATCAATCCGGCCCCCACCACGACTCCCGCGATTCCGGAACGCCTGGCGGCTGAGAGGTCGCCGGCCCCCATGGCCTGGGCCACCCGGACCCCGGCAGCCATAGAAAGCGAAATGGGAAACATCCAAGCCAGCGACGCGATGCTGATCGTGACCTGATTGGCCGCAAGCGCCGTCACTCCGACCCAGCCCATCATCAAAGACCCGATGGCGAATGATCCGCCTTCGAGCACGTCCTGACCGGCCACAGGAAGCCCATCGTGCAGGAGACTGCGCAAAAGCGGCCGGTTGGTCGGCCGGCGAAAGACCAGATACCTTCTCATCCCGGCTCCGCGCCAGACCCAGATTCCCATGGCGATGGCCTGGGCCCATCGGGCGGCGAGGGTGGCCCATCCCGACCCCTCCAGCCCAAGAGCCGGAAACCCGAAATGCCCGAAGATGAGCAGGTAGTTCAAGATGGCATTCAAAACCAGCGCGCCGGCCATGAATGCAACCACCGGCCACGGCCGGTTTACCGCCTCTGCGGTCTGGCCGAATACGAGCGATGCCAGCGCCACAGGCAGCGACCAGGCCAGAAGAAAAAGATATCCGCCGCTGACCCCGACCACTTCCTCCGGCTGCCCGAGGTGGCCGAGAAACGGAACGACCAGAGAGAGACACACCGCGACAAAAATCCCGATGCCGAACGCGAGGACCATGCCCGCACGTGACGCAGCCCCTACCCCGCTGTCGTCACCCGACCCGAAGGCATGAGCAATTCTTGGCGCCACCGCGCCGAGCGACCCGTATGCAAAATACAGCGCAAACATCAGGAAGTTGCCCGCCAGCGCCGCGCCCGCCAAGGGAACCGCCCCGAGACGCCCGACCATCACGGTGTCGGTCATCTGCATCAAGACCTGACCCGCCTGGCCAGCCAGCATCGGCACCGCTAGCATCAGCAGCGGAGGCACGGCACGAAACACTCCGCCGGGTTGACGAAGGGCCATGTTCAAACTTCCGGCTGGGCGGCAAAAAACGGATTGTGCAAGCGCTCCCCGCCCACGGTTGTCATCGGACCGTGTCCTGGACAAACCAGGGTATCTGGCGGCAGAGACAGAATTTCATCGCGCGTCGTCCGGAGCGCGTCGGCGTAGGAAACTTTTCCGCCGCCCATCGAACCGGCAAAAAGGGCATCGCCGGTGATCGCCACCCGGCGTGCGGGACCCTCGACCACATACGTGATCCCGCAGGAAGAGTGGCCTCGCGTCAGGCGGGTTGAAATTTTCCAGGAACCCAGAGAAAATTCTCGCCCGGGCGCGAACAACTCGGCTCCGGCGACCGCCTCGCCAGTCCAGGCTTTCGCCCCGGTCTTCTCCAGCAGGCGGTCCAGATCGTAAATGTGGTCGCCGTGGGAATGTGTCAGGAAGACCGATTCGAGCCGGAGCCCGCGCACCCGGACAAGGTCCAATATCCCGTCGCAGTCGGTTCCCGTGTCGAACGCAGCGGCGGATTTTCCATCCCACACAACATACGAATTCACCAGCATGTCGGCGAAGGGCGTCGCGAACATCGCGAGCCCATCGGGCACCGGTCCCGCATCGGGCAGGTATTCCCCGCACGCTATTGCAGCGAGCGGGCCCGCCGCCAGCCCGAGCGCCCCGGCGGCGGCTCTCAAACCGGCTTCATCGGGAGAATCCAAAAACGCCCCCGGAAACCGGCCCGGTGAGATCCCCAGCCCGGAGCAGGCCTTCCCCAAAATGTCAGCGTGGTTGTCTTCGAGCATGGCGGAGAGTGTCGTGGAAGCTATGACCGTGTCAAACCACACAGGAGAGCAAAACTGACGACATGGTTTGTTCCCTCCCACGTCACCTGCCCGCTGCGAAGTGAATCAAACGCGGCTGACATGCCAGCTGATGGGCCGATTCCCCTGGGGCCTGCCGCTATCCGAAGAAAACGTCAATGCGCGGAACTGACGTCTTTCCCAGCTTCTTTGAGTCTGGAGGGAAGATCCATGCTTTCGTGGAGGACAGTGATGACGCCGACCACCCCGCCGGAAAGCTCGCGGAAAAACACGTAATGGTGCTCGTGACGCACAAACCACACACCACGCAGGCCCTTTTCCGGGACCGGGCGCCAACGATGTCGCTGGTCGGCAAGGGCGTGAATGTCTTCGATCAGGGCACGGAGGTATTTGTCCGCCTGCTCTTCACCCCACTTTTCCAGCGTGTAGTCCCAGATCTCGATCAGCCGCGCCTCGGCCGGGGCAAAAATCCTAGCGGGCATTTACTTTCCTGCGTGCCTTGGCCTTCCGGAGCACAGATTCCGCACTCAACGGGACAAACCGGGTCTCTTCGGCCTGCATGCCTGCGCTCAGCTCATCGCGAAGCACTCCCCATCTCCGTGCATCTTCGCGCTCGTAGTCCCGGCGCACAAGGTCGCGAATGTATTCACTGGCAGATCCGTAGAGCCCTGACCCTTGCACCCGATCATGAATGAACTGCTGGAGTGCCCCTGCGAATCGGACATTGATGCCTTCGGCCATAATGGTGAGATGATGATCCGGCAGCAGGATACCGCGTGTCCCACAATACGTCAACTCCGTGGGACAATATTCTCAGGCAATTACGATCATCAGCACCCCTCGAAGACTTGATTCACTTCGCCGCAGGCAGGCACCGCAGAAGAGCACAAACCACATCGTAAGTTCTGATCTCACGCATGCAGCGGAAATCCAGCGGGCAATCGCGGAGGAAGCACGGGCTGCATTCGACTTGATGCCGGAGCGCGGTGCTCGCAGGCCCGCGCGGGCCGGTGAGAGCGGGTTCGGTGGAGCCGAAGATCGCGACGAGGGGAACGCCGAGAAAATCGGCAAGGTGCATGGTCCCGGTATCGTTGGTCAGCAAAGCCGAAATCCCGCAGAGCGCCTGCGTGAGCTCCTCCAGCGAGGTTTTTCCGGTCAGGTCGGTGATGTTCGCGAATCCTTCCGCGATGCTTGCCGCAACTGCAGTATCGGCAGAGGTCCCGACGATCACCCAGCGGCAGGGGATGCGTGCGTTGAGCGCTGTGATGGTTTCACGGAAACGTTCAACAGGCCACCGCTTGGCCGGGCCGAATTCCGCGCCTGGACAAATACCGATGATCGCTTCACCGGCAGGCGGCTTCCACTGCGGTGGCAGCGCCGGTGCGGGTTCGGCTCCGCATCGGGCGGCAATCCTCCAATACCTGTCGGCGTGGTGCTCAGGATGCCTCAGCTTCTTTTTCGGCGGCGTGATGAGCTGATTGAGCAGCGCGCTGCGATGATGGCCTGCAAACCCGGCACGGCGCGGGATCCCGGCCAGCCAGACCTCGAGGGCGGAACGGAGGGAGTTTGTGAAAAGAACGGCGACGTCGAACCTGCCGCGGAGTCTTTTTGCGATGGAGAAAAGCGAATCCCCGCGCTCGAACTCGATGACCTCGTCCATCTCGGGTATGCGCCGCCAGAGACCAGCGAGCTTCGCCGGGGAGAGGACGGCGAGGCGCACGTCCGGACGGCTGGTCTTGAATGCCCGTGCCGCCTGGAGGCACATCACGGCGTCGCCCAGCCAGTTCGGCGATCGGAGGACGATCCGGAACGGCTGGAGCGGCGGGGCATCCGACGGGATGCAGGTCCCGCGCTTGGCAGAGGCTGTGAGAAAATTCGGCCACGGCGTTTTCCAGCGGTTGTGGACCCAAAACCAATCCTGTGGTGAGACACGAACCTGGCGCTCGAGCGCGGAGTTGATGTCGGCAGTGAGCTTTTCCGGCTGCTCCGCATTCCACGGGATTTCCTCACTGAGGACAACGCGCCATTTCGCAAACCCGTCGGTATAGATGGCCGTGGGAATCACCGCCGCATTTGTGCGGATTGCGAGCGTGGCGGCCAGAGGAGATGTCGAGGACAGCCGGTTGAAAAACGGGGCCCAGATCCCGGCGTCTCCCGCATTTTGATCCACCAGCACACCGACGATCCCGGGTTCGCGGAGGAGCGCAATCGCGGCATTGAACCCCTTTTTCCGGTCGAACGTCGCAACCCCAAGGCGGCGGCGGTCGCGGTTCACCAGATCGTCCACCAGCTTGTTCCGCAGCGACTGGTAAACCGTCCCGAAGCGTGCCTCCGGAACCTGGAAGACCAGCTGCGCGTAGAGCTCCCAGTTTCCGATATGATTGATCGCCAATACAACCGGCCGGCCGGCAGCGATGTTTGTGCGGATCCGGTCGAGCCGCTCGATCTTTGCGATCCGCGCGATCTCCTCCTCCGAAAGCACTGGCATCTTGAAAGCGCAAACCGCATTCGCGCCGAGAGTCGTGAAGTGGCGGAACGTCAACCTCCGGATGGCAGAAGTCGATTTTTCTCCCGCAAATGCCTTGGAAAGATTCTCCCTGGCGAGCCTCCGGTATCCGGGCAGCACCGCCCAGAGCAACGCCCCGATCCACTGCCCGAGGATGAAACAAACGGACAGCGGAAGCCTGCGGATGACGCCCACCAAAAGAGAAGCCAGAAGATAAACCAGACGATCTGCCATGTCGGAACGCACATTTAGCCGCATCGGCAGCGCGTCGGAAAGCAAATCCCTCTGAATAGCACGGTTGAAATGGATCCGGACGGACGCTATCTTCCAACGATATGGCAGTTGCATGCTCGGAAGACGAATTGGTGGACAAGGTCCTGGATGGCGGAAGGATCACGCCGGATGACGCCCGCGCCCTCCATGCGATGCCTTTGGAGGAATTGGGATCGCTGGCGGATGCGCGCCGGCGCGCAGCAAAGGCGGATGCCTACGACGGACGCGGCAACGACGTGGTGACGTATATCGTGGACC